>Ga0187847_10000110_pt1 | contig 92859 bp, 73 predicted proteins | sample June2016WEW_4_10_FD_132458 | JGI IMG/M metagenome (GOLD analysis project Ga0187847, IMG submission 132458) | Peatland microbial communities from SPRUCE experiment site at the Marcell Experimental Forest, Minnesota, USA - June2016WEW_4_10 | ecosystem: Environmental > Terrestrial > Soil >...
ATCGACTAACTGCTCTGGAATCAGTAATGCGATCGAAACAAATTCCAGCCTCGTCGCAATCATGTATCGCTCAGACTAAAAATCGCCTGTCACTCCACTTCTCACGAATAATGCGGGCTAGTGTGCGCCTTTACTTAGGCGGCGGCGGCGGCGTGTATAGTGGAGGTGGAGTTACACTGTTGCCCTGCTCATCAACGAAAGTCCAGAGCTGGTTATCCCAATCAGGGCTCGCCGTCTTCTGCGTGTAGGCGTCGAGGTTCGTGCCGGGCTTTGTGCTGGCCCCCTCAACGTCTATGACGAGGTTACCCAGGTTGCTTTGGATGAAGTAATAGCCCGCCTCCGACGATGGTAGGAATGCCCAGAGCTGGTTTGGGGCGTTACTCTGGAGAGGGAGAGGGCCGAGTTTCTTGAGCGTGAAGGCGTCGAGCGGCGTGCCGGGCTTGGTACTCGCCCCCTGAACGTCGATGACGAGGTTACTCGCGGGATTCTGAAGAAGATAAGATCCTGCAACGGAGGATGCTACGAACTGCCAGAGCTGGTTATTCCAGTCGGGACTCGTCGACTTCTTGGTGAAGGCATCGAGCGCCGTACCGGGCTTGGTGCTGGCTCCCTGAATGTCGATTACGAGGTTACCTAGCTTGCTCTGGATGAAAAATGGTGAGGACATGCAAATCCTTTCTTGTCAGCCTCTCGCTGAAGGGAGCGCGTCTATGGCAACCTGGATAGTGACCCCGAATGCTCGAACGTTACGGCACCGACTTGCGAATTGCGAGCAGAGCTTTTTCCGCTTTGTACACTTTGATGCTGCGCTAGGCCTTGCTTTCGCCTTTTGCGCGCTTGGCTTTGACCAGTTCGGGCAGCTTAACGTAGGCGGCGCAGCATTTCAACCACAATTTAGTACAGCGGCGGCATTTCCACTTGGAATCTATGGATGTGTTGCAACTTTTCAAAGTTGCTGGCTGGTGGTGTGAAAGAATCGCGAAATGATAACCCGACTGGCGATCTCTTGCTCCTCTTCCTCTTGTCCGAAGGCGTAGAGTCGTCAACGTCGATCACGGAGTTGGCTTCTGCCAATTACATTGACGGTTGCAGTATCGAATGGCTTCGCGAGGACATCCCCGCGCGGAAATGAGGAGGGCTGCGTGGCCCCTCAATTCCGTCGCACAACTGTAGTACAAATCGTCGCACAGAGCTGCGAGAACCTGCGCAAGGTTGCGCAAGAGCTTAGCGGGGATGAGCGAAGATCTTAAAGGAGTTAGCGATAGAGTTCTACTCGTATCTGAGTGCAACCATCGGATCCACTCTGCTGGCGCGGTAAGCCGGGATGTAGCTGGCCAACAGAACAACAACTAGAAACACGACTGTGACCCCGGCGAAGGTGAGTGGATCCGTAGTGCTTACACCATAGAGCAAGAACGCCAGCCATCGTGTAGAGAAGAACGCCGCGGTGAGTCCAATCGCCATGCCGATAGCGGCCAGCTTTATTCCCTGGAGCGTCACCAGTCGAAGCACGTCGCTGTTCTGCGCACCCAGCGCCCTGCGGATCCCGATTTCGCGCGTCCGTTGGCTCACGGCATAGGCCAGCATTCCATATAGGCCGACAATGGACAGCGCCAGCGCCAGCAAGCCAAAGCTACCCAGCACAGCTCCGGCCGCTTCCGTAGGAAAGAGAGCTAACTTAAGGTGTTCCCGCAAGGTCTGCGCTTGCACCGCTAAGCCTGGGTCAAGCGTGGCCATCGTCCGGAGGATAGTTTCAACCATGGCTGCCGGTGGCCCGCTGGTATGAATCACCACGGCTGTTCTGGGTTCGTAGTTTTGCAGCAGGGACACAAAGACGAAAGGCCTGGGGTCTTCTCCCAGACTGCGGTACTTCCCGGTCCTCACCACGCCGATGATCTGGCTCTTGGCCTCTGCCCCCGGCACGGGCATCGCTTTTCCGATCGGATCCTCACCCGGCCAGGCCTTCCTGGCGAATGCCTCATTCACGATGACTACGGCGGGCGCCGATTGATCGTCGCGGTAGTTGAAATCGCGGCCTTTGAGCGGAATGCCCATGCTCCTGAAATAGTCCGGACCGACTGCCGCAAAATCGAAAGTAAGGCTCCGTCCATTGGCGTCGAAGCTGCCCTGACTCCTCTGCGGCCCTAGCGGCAAATGATCGGCAAGACCCACCGAATTTACACCCGGCAAGACACCGAGCCTCTCCACCATTTGCCTTTCCAATCCTTCACCCCTCTTCTGGTCATACCCGGCGGTGGCGAGATCGAACGAGGCCATCAGCGCGTGATCAAGCTCAAAGCCGGGATCCACCGAACGGGCATTCCGCAGGCTACGCACGCACAGCCCGGCCACGATCAGCAGCAACAAACCAAAAGCAACCTGTGACACGACCAGGAAATTGCGTAAACGTGACTTGGAGTAGCTGCTGGCATTGGCCGTTAGATTAAATCCCATGAGCATTCTGTTCTTCGTACTCCGCAACGCGGGAACAATGCCTACCGTTATGCCCGTGGCAACCGACAGCCCCAGAGTAAACAGCAGCACTCGCCAGTCGGGCGCAACGTCCACGAAAATCGGTAGAAAAGAGGGCTTGAGAGCGAGCAGCAGCGGAGCTCCAGAGAAAGCAATCAGCGCCCCGCCGGCACCGCCGGCACACGCCAGCAGAATCGATTCAGTCAGCATCTGCTGTACCACCCGCCACCGGGGCGCACCTAAGGCAGACCGGACCGTGAATTCGCCTTGCCGCCGCACTGCCTGGGCGAGAGAAAGATTAGCTACGTTAGCGCACGCGATCAACCACACTAATCCCACGATTACCATCAGCAAGGCTGAGATGGCGGTGAGCAAACCGCGCATCGGAGCGGGCGAAAGGTCGGCGGGAACCACTGCTGCCGTCAGATGCTGATTGGTTTTGGGATGCTCGATCGCAAGGTGCTGGGCCAGCAGCCCAAGCTCAGAGTTCGCTTGCGTCAGCTTGACGCCCCCCCGCAGTCTCCCCACCGCCATCAGCCACGATGTACTCCGCGTTTCTAAAAGGTCGGTCCGGGCGGGCTTCATCTCACGATACATTGAAATCGGTGCCCAGAAGTCGGGCGCGAACCCCACCAGCATGCCATCGAATTTCTGCGCAGCAACTCCGATCACCGTGAATTTGTGTCCGTTCAACTTCAGCTCTTTGCCAACGATGTTGGAATCGGAGGCGAACCGCCGCTGCCAGAACGCGTGCCTCAGCACGACCACTGCGCTTGCTCCAGGCACACGATCGTCCTGGGCGGTAATGGTACGGCCCAGAGCAGCATTCACTCCCAGCACGGAAAAGTAATTTCCCGAGATCAGCTGTCCCTGCAGGTCTTCGCTCTGCTCCCCGTGGCTCCAACTCACGGAACCGAACTCTGACTCAAAACCGATCATGTCCGAGAAAACGTGGTTGTTCGCGCGATAGTAGTTGAAGTCGGGGAAAGTCAGGGGTAGATAACTATTGAATCCGCTCCTCGTCCGATCATGATGCCAGACCTCAACCAGTTGCCCTGGCCTCTCCACCGCCGGTGGACGAAATAACGCTGCGTTCACAAAACTGAAAATTGTGGTGTTCACACCAATCCCCAGACCCAGCGAAAGTGCGACCACAATGGCAAAGGCCGGCGACTTGCGCAGCATGCGCAGTGCATAGCGGACATCCTGAAACAGAATGGTCATAGTCTGATTTTCAGTGTTACAGTCTGGTCCCTTACCTGGGTCAAGATAACTTAACTTTCTTAAGAGAAAGGAGCATTCTCAAGGCCGAAGTGGCGGCAGAGTGTAAGTTGTTGAAAAAGCGTAAAAATAAGCTCCGAGTAGCACAATCCGAGAATGCCTGCCCATGTCCGTCTTCGAACTCCATTGTCCGAAAGCGACCAGATCACCTTGCGTATTGGCACACGCGCACATCAGTCTGCAATTGGTGTGGCTGCAAATGTGGTTCTCTGCTATTAGTGGCCGATTCGTTCCGAATAACGGGCTACCGGAAGCAAATCCGCCCTGGATGAAGGGACGAAGACCCGAAGACCAGCCGCCTGAGAATTTGCTGACCAAGTGGCGAAGTCACGCCGGCTGCGGATTCAATCTGTCAACCACGTGTTTGCTCTGACACTCCCGGATCGACATGACAAATAACCTCGTTCTTCGATTTTCACTCGCACGTGGCTTGTACGGTGACAGTCTTCGCAGTCTGATCAACTCCGATGGGACCAGTGGTGTTTCCCGACAGAAGTGAGCCGCAGATCCGGCCCTCGCCGGCTTCATATACGACGATCGAATCGAGCGTGGGGATGGTGCCATAATCGATGGGATCAGACTCCACCAGGTTGGAGTTTACGATGGTGCTGTCTTCGATCGATAAATAGCGAGCGGAAGTGGCGACGATCGCGGGACCGGACAGATGTTCGAACACATTGTTGCGGAAGCGGAGTTTCTCAAAGAGGGGCTTGTCGAGAATCTCCCCGGTGGACGTGGGAGCAAATATGGCGATCGTACCTGAGTATTGCGTCGACTGTCCTGAATCGCTGATGTAGTTGTTGCTCATGAGGATGTTCGTTCCACCAGGGCCAAAACCGGAGCCGCCTACCAGGCCAATTCCACCCGCCGAATTGTCGAAATATGCATTACTGTCGATCCATCCGTAAGGCGAGTCGGTGATGATTCCATGGCAGCGGCACTCGTGCGCCAGATTGTTGCGCACAATGTAGCGAGCCGTGGCCTGCTGAGTGAGGTCGATCACCGAATAGGTCGTGCTAAGCCCGGCAATGGCATGGTCGAGCGTTAGAATCGGCGAGCCACAAACCTTGTTGTTCGCAGCCGTGACGCGCGCGCTGCCCTTGTAGAGGAAGTTCGCGTCGAAAAACGCGAGTGCGTCTCTGACGATCGGAACATCCATCGGATCGGGATCGCAGTAGCCGGCGACAGAGACCTGGTTTCCGCTTACGCTGGCCACGGAAAAGATGCTCGGGGAAACAGCAACACTGTCGTCGCCCTGATACCCAATGTCGTTGTCCTCCACGATCACGTCGGCCTGCATGGTGAGGTCGAGCACGTCCGAGGCAGTGGAGATCAATCGCCCCGGCCCGCGCGTGATGTTCGAATTGGCCAGCCGGAATCCACGATAGCCACCTCCATCGTGGGCACCGATACCAACGCCCGGGCCGGTGCGCAGGGTGAGGTTCTCGGAATCGATATCGTTCGCCCAGGTAATCGAGATGGCAAAGCCGTTGTACGTATAGTGACGTACAATAACCCGGCTGCCGGGCGCGAAGATATCGAAGTTGGCACAACCGTTGAAGAAACTGCAGGTAGGATCAGTCGGGCTGTTCTGAAAATGGCATGATTCGCAGGAGAATGTTTGATCTCCGGCTAGCGTTTGTCCTACATAAGTTGGTTGCGGAGCGTTTCCGAAGATGAAGTATTCCTCGAAATTGTTATTCGATTTCGCCCCGAAAGTGCCTGGTGGATCGAGCTTGCCATCCCAAGGATCGACGGCCTGAATGGCCACAGGACCGCCTTGGTACTTGTCCATGACGGGATATTTGTCGTCGATGACCAGCGCGTTGTGACCGGGATTCAGAGGGTCCTTCACAATCGTGCCGAGAGACGCAATGGGTAGCGATGGCCAGTCGATCGTGAGATTGCGCAGACGCAGGCGCTGGGCTTCGAGAATCCATATGCCGATGACGGGAGCTTTGAAATCAAGTTCTGAGCCGCCGAAATCGATGTCGAGATCAGAGACGCTGTCTGGAACTGTGACTTGGTTCTGCGGATATTGCCCAATCGTCCAGTGCGGCGCACAGTTCCAATACTGATTCACGTTGCAGCTTGTCGGCTGATTGCAGGCGGAAGATTTCAGTTCCGTGCACAGGGTGGGTCCTTGAAATGCATAGACGCTTTTGGGAATCACCAGATGATGTGCGCCTGCTTTCACCGCCTCCGTCACGACCGCCGGAAAATATTCGTCCGGAGTTTCGCCGGGTTTTATAGGGCGCGAATATGTGCCGGTGCCGATTGGGCCTTTGACCAAAACTTCTACTGTCTTTTCGTTCGGGGCTACAAAAGTCTCGCGCACATCGTTAGCCGGGTTGTAGGGCAAGCCGGATGAGGTCGGAATGATTTCGGAATAAATCGGTGGGTTCGCTTGACCGGATGCGCAAAGCGCGAAAAACAATAGCCCAACTATGAGAAACGGTGAATATGGTCTCGACACAAGTGCTCCGTATATGGGCGGACTATGGGGAGGAACTAGCAGGCGACCAGAAGCGACCATATCTATTCTAACACTGGCGATGCGGTGAAGTTGCCAAGCTTAGCGAATGTATAAGTTAGCCAACCGGAACCGCTTTCCGACCATGGGGCCGACAACCGTCATCCACGCTCCGCCTGCAGGTTATCGTCAACCGACCGGTTGACCGGAATAAGCGGGTTGTGCACATGCAGTTTCGACGGTCTCAGAATCCACCAGGCCGGCAGCCCCATAAAGTACCGGCAGCACTCGGTTCGGCTGATACTTGCGGCGCAGTTCAGCGACCTTTTCTGTGCCGCACCGGTAAGCCGGCAGATACATGCGTCCCAGGAGCGGATGGCGTCCCCAGGCGCCGGAGAGTTTGTCGGCACGCTCCTCGGTAACCAGGTAATCCCGCCGCAAAGTCCCAGCCACCTCTTCTTTCCGCATATTTTCGCCCCAGGTGAGATACGAAGCTTCGTTCTTGGCGTCATCTTGCAAGAGTGCGAGCAGCACGCCGATCTGCAGGTCTTCATCTGGAAGCTGGTCCACTTCCGTGACGCCATGGGCGATCAAGATCGCATTGTTGGCGATTCCTTCAAAGAGTGTGGCGGCACGCGTATTCATGGTGAGCACGGTGGCTTCGAATCCGACTAACCCGCGCACATACAGATCCTGAAGGTAAGCGAATGTGGTCACGTGTCCGGGCACGACTTCATGGCTGACGAGCTGTTCGAACTCCGGAAACGACATTTGCAGAGAAGCGTTGATCTCGTAAGTCGCTTCGTACTTTGGAGAGCCATCGGCATTTCGCGCGCGCCCGATGTAGTTCATCGAGCCGGAGAACCAGGCGTCTTTGATGGACAGGAAATCGATGTTGGCGCGGGGCACGCGAGCGAGCTGATTCGGAAGATGCGGCGCCAGATTCTTCTCGCAGAGCTCGTTCATGCGCGCGATGACCGCGGCGCTGATCGCGCGAACAGAGGCCATGGGGACGATGCGATCGCGGCGCCATGCATCGACCGCGTCCAAAATGCCCGCCGGGCTCGAGGTATGATACCCCCCGCGCGCGAGCAATTCGGTGACGCGTTCGCGTTTGGCTTCCGGCTGCGACGGCTCGGGCCCGCGGCCGGTGGATGCCTGAACGCTGTTCTCATAAGGCACGCGGCTACCCTTGCCAATAGTTTCCATGGCGAGCTGCCACATAAGTTGGAGGCACAGGTTCAGATTTTCGAGAAAAGGGCCGGACAGGCCGCCCACGCGACGGGCCTCGACGTTAACGGCGTCCATCGAACGGATGATCTCGGGGCTCATCTCACGCAGGTAATCCTCGACAGCAACTCTGTCCTTGCCGGTAACGCCGCCGGCCGCTCGCAGGCGCGCTGCGGTGGGATGGGTGTAAGTAGCGGGCAACGGCTCGTCTGAAAACCAGCAGTCGGCGATAAAGCGGCCTGTGCCTGAGGGGCACATGACATCGCCTCCCCAAAGAGTATCGATACCGAGAATTGCGTTGGCGATGGCAAGATGGGCTTGATTCATAGGAAGCCTCCATTGAAATCGTTCAGATCACAGCATGCAGGCTGTGGGCGCATGATTTAACGTGGGTCCCGCCCCCACCGGTCTATTCGTTTTCGGACTTCGGTTTCTTCATCGAGTTCAAATAGGTGTACACGCAGAGCGCCACGAACCCGAGCGCGGAGAGCATCTGCGAAACCGGAATGTTGTCGTAGAACGGCGTCTGGATCCACTCCTCTTTGAAGTGGGGCAGCACGCGCAGCGCCGCCCCAATCACGCCGCCGAGCGCTCCACCTGCCATTAGGCCCCCGGCAATGATGATACCCCGCTCGCGGATTGTCCTACCCTGCTGTCCGCCGGTTTTTTCGGCACGTTTATTCACAAGGTGCGAGAGGAATCCGCCGGTCAGGATGGGCGTGGTCAGTTGCAGCGGTAGATAGATTCCGAGCGCGAAGACCATGGAGGAAAGGCCAAGCATCTCCATCACCACGGTGACCATGGAGCCGAGGCCGAACAAGATGTAGGGGGCGGGCTGGCCACTCATAAAACCCGAGACCACGGCCTTCAGGGCAGAAGCCTGCGGCGCGACCAGGACTTGCCGCGGATCGCCGGGTATCGCTTCTCCGAACTGAAATGCCTTGGCCAGCAGGATAATGGTGAAACCCGCAGTGATCGCCGACGCGATGACTGCGATGAACTTCACCTTCTCCTGTGCTGCGGGCGTGGAGCCAATCCAATAGCCGGCCTTCAGGTCGGTGATGAACTGTCCCGAGCAGCACAGAGCAACGCAGACCATGCCAGCGAGGGCCATCACGAAAAATATGCCAGTGGTTCCGGAGAGCCCGAACCTCAACAGCACGACGGCAGAGACGATCACCGTTAGCAACGTCATGCCGCTGGCCGGATTGTTGGCTGTTGTGGCAATGGCGTTCGCAGCCACCGTAGTAAAGAAAAATGAGAACAGCAGCGTGAGTGCCAGGCCTAGTCCAACCACGGTCCAGGAAACATGAAGCTGTCCAAAGAAGGCGGCCACTGCGATCGCGCCCAGCACAACTCCGAGCAGGATCCGGATGATGGGAATGTCACGATCCGTCCGTTCCATTTGTGGCGCTTCACCGCGGCGAAAGGCGCCCAGGGCGATGCGGAACGATGCCGCAACCACGCGCAGGGACTTGAGGATTCCGACCAATCCCGCGCTGGCGATGGCGCCCACGCCGATGAAACGCACGTAGTTGCGGTAAATATCGGCAGCCGTCATGTGCGAAATGGGGAAGGTGGCGGGATAGACCGTGACACCGCCCATGTGGCTGCCGACAAACCAGATCATCGGTACCAGCACGAAGTTCACCAGCACTCCGCCGGCACAAAAGATGAGAGCGACGCGCAATCCCATCACGTATCCGAGGCCGAGAATGAATCCGACCGCATCGAAATTGAAGACCATGCGGCTGCGATCGGCGAGCGACCGCACTACCGGCAGAAACTGGAAGTTCAGATACTCCTTCCAGACATGAAATGTGGTGACAAAAAAATCGTAGATCGCGGCGACGACAGTGGCCTGCAGGAGCAGCTTGGCCTGCGAGCCACCTTTTTCGCCCGTCACCAAGACTTCAGTGATAGCTGTGGCCTCCGGGAATGGGAGCTTGCCGTGCATCTCGCGGACAAAGTAGCGCCGCAGCGGGATAAGAAAGAGGATGCCAAGGCACCCGCCGGCCAGACAGATAAAGATGGTCTGTACCGGATGCGGATCGAGGTGGAGCGCATAAAGCGCCGGCAGCGTGAACACGGCACCTGAGACGACGGCGGCCGAGGCGCCACCCATGCCGGTGATGATCACATTCTCCAGCAGCGAGGAGCGTCGCGGGTACAAGCGCGCCAAGCCGATAGCAAGAATGGAGATGGGGATCGCCGCCTCCATTCCCTGACCGACCTTCAGAGTCGAGTAGGCCGACGCCACGGTGAAGATCACGCAAAACAGGATGCCCCAGAAGATCGAACGCGAGGTGAGTTCGGGCAATTCACGGGAGGCCGGAACGATGGGCAGATAGAGTTCGCCGTCATGCAGAGGTTTATAAGCATTTTCAGGAAGAGTTTTGGTGTCGATCAGTTCAGCCGACATTTGGTGTCGCCTCGTTGGTTGCCAGTGGACCACTTCCGGCCTACGTCGATCAATGACGCAGATCACAGTGCCTTGGCTCGTGACGGTCATAATGAATGCCCAAAATCCCTCCGACCGGGGATAGAGCAGGGAATGCAGTTTTTACCCTCCAGGCCTTCGCCCGAAGCAGAAGGCGTTAGCCTTTATCCGGAGAGCAGGACACCGCCTTTACGGCGTGGGCCGATGACTCGGTTGACGAGGCTCCCCGGTTCGAACGGTATTCCAATCGAACTGGTGAAGGTCCGCTGATTGGAACGATGTGGCGGAACCGATTCGGCATAGGCGTCCAGAAGACTAATCCATTCAGCGCTTCCTCAGTCCGTGGTCTTTCGCCGTATCTCGGCGTTTCCATGGAGACCGCTGTGATTGTCGTTTTCCACATCAAAACAAACTGCGACTGGAGGGGCTCGGGGATCCGCGCCGTCACCCGACTGTGTCCGATTATGATGACCGCTCCGGCGGCTGGCCTTGGATTGCTGCCGGTGGCACTTTCCACCGCTATGGATCAGACTCGCAAAAGCCATTTGCTATCGTCATCGTCGCCGGTCTCATCTCCCGCTTCTCCTTCGGGTTCTTCGTCAATCCTGTGCTATAGGAGAGGGTCGCCCGGAAGGGCTATGTGCACCAGGTATTGAGAATATGTCTGCACGGTGAGGAGGCGGTCAGTTCGTGGCTTTGTCCCTTAACTTTCCGCGGAACTCCCGTATTCGGAGGTCTGGCGAACTCGTCATCGCACAGAGCTGCACTAATCAGAGCGCTGAAGCACGCCCGATACGCTGATTACGCAAAGCAACAACCATCGAGCTAAGGGCCATATCGTTCTCCGGATCGCGGGTCTTAGGTTCAAGTCAGCATCCACAGGTTCCTCGCGAGCGCTACGCCTGTTTTGCTCCTGCCTGCCGGCGAAGAGAGTAGAATGACTTCAGGTTCTCGATTGCAGAAAGGGCGACTTCGACTCTCATGTTCCGATGGGTGATCATGGCGTGGATCGTGGCCGGGGCATCGGTAACGTTGGCAAGCGCGCAGCGGCGCGGAGCCATGCCGAGGCCCACTTCTGTCCATCGGAGCTCGATGCGCGGCTTCCGAGGGGGAGTGGGCGTGCGCCGCCAACTGCGTCCGTTCACGAGCGGAATCCTTTCAGACTGGCCTCTTTTTTCCTCGGAGTACGATGCGGGTGAACAGCCAGCGGAGAACGCTCCGCTCCAGGGTCTGGGGGGGGAGCGCGCAGCGTTCGATGATTCGCGACAAAACGGCAAGTCCGCGCCGTTGCTCATCGAGTGGCGGGGCGATCGTTACGTGCGCTTTGGTGGTGTCGGAGATACGGCCGGAGCTGAATCCTCTGCGGGTGCTGATTATGCAGAATCGACGACCGTGAAGGTGCCCATGCCAGCCGCGCAGAGGCAATCGCAGGTGGGCGAACATTCGCCCGCAGTGCTCGTTTACCGCGACGGCCATCGCGAAGAGATTGCGGACTATGCGATTGTGGAGGGGGTCATTTATGTGGGCAGCAACTATTGGCAAAGTGGCCAGTGGACCAAGCAAGTACCCCTGTCCGCACTCGACGCCCCCGCCACCTTGCAAGCCAATCGACAGCGCGGCGCAAAGTTCATCCTGCCATCTGCGTCGAATGTGGTGATCGCCAGTTTCTAACGGGTCAGGACCCGGCGAATCGCGCCGTTGCAAGCTCCCGCAACGCGCCGCTTTCGGCGACAGCCTCAATCCGCCTGCAGTACTTTTCCGTCCGCATCCATCAGATGGAACCTCCCCAGGTTTAGTTCGCGAACACCGCTTTCAATCTTGGCGCGATCGCCCACGACGACCCAGATCAGATTATCCGAGCGCACCACTTCCTTCGCAGCGTCATTGATATCGCTTGTTGTGAGCGTGCGCACCTTGCCCGCATAGGTCTCGTAGTAGTCATCAGGCAGACCGAATTGCACCACATCCACGATGGACTGCCCGAGCGCGTCCAATGTTTCGCGCGAACCGGGAAGCTTCAGCGTTTCGTTCGCCTGAATTCTTGCGAGTTCGTCGCTGCTTACCGGATGGTCGCCCACGATACCATGCAGTTCCTTATTGATCTCCACCAGAGACTCCCTGGTTTTGTCGGTCTGTACCGGAGCAATGGTGTAGAACGGCCGCTGCGACCGGGCATCGCGCAAGACGCTGCGTACACCATAAGACCAGTGTTTATCTTCCCGCAGATTCATATTCAGACGCGAGCCAAACATCGCGCCCAGGCTGTCATTCATTGCTTCGATTGCGATTTCCTGGGGGTTGGCTCGCGGTGGCGCCAATCCTGCCGCAAAGATCACCGACTGCAGGGCACCGGGTTTGTCAATCAAGTACACCGTGGACTTGGCCCCCACCGGAACCGTTTTCAAATTCTTGGAAGGAGCGTTTCCCCCCTTCCAATCCGCAAAAAGCTTTTCAAGCTTCGGTGTCACTTCCTTCAGCGTTGTGTCGCCCACCACGATTAGGGTCGAGTTGCTCGGACGGAGCCAATTGTCATGAAACGTCACGAGATCCTCGCGCGTCAGTTTGGCCACGCTCTCCTTGGTGCCAGAACCGGTCAGCGAATTGCCGTACGGATGCCCCGCTCCATACAACAGACCAGGCAAGACCCGCAAGCCGAGCGTCGCGGGGGTGTTCTGCTCGCGTTCAATCGCCGCGATCGCCAGTTTCTGCTCGCGTTTGACTTCATTTTCCGGATACGACGGATTCAAAACCACATCCGCAAACAGATCGAGCGAGGGATCCAGGCGCGCGGTCAACGCCGAAAGGGAGATAAACGACAGATCAAGGTTGGAGGATCCGCGCAAAGTGGCGCCCAGCGTCTCCAGTTCATCGCTGATCTGGAGTGCGTTGCGCGTCCTCGTCCCGTCGGTCAACACCTGCATCGCCAGACTCGCCGTCCCGGGCGATGTCGATGCGTCCGACGCGAATCCAGCGTCTGCGGTCAGAATGAAATTGACCAGTGGGACCTCGTGTCGCTCGGCCAGGATGACCTTCAAGCCATTCGACAGCGTGGCCCGCTGCAACTTCGGCAGCTTCAACGCAGGCGGGGTCCCGGTGTCCGGCGCTTGGCTGCGATCGAGTGCGGTTGCGGTCTGGTAGTCGGGGAACGGATCTACTTCGAGAATGTATACGCCGTCGGAGAGCCACCGCTGCGCTGCCGCCCGCAGGTCCTCCGCCGTCGCCTCCTGTACGCGCTTGAGTGAAATCTTGTAGGCATCCGGTCTTCCGCGAAACACCTGGCTCATCGCCAACCGGTCCGATTTGCCCCCAAACCCCCCTATCCGCTCGATCCCACGCACAAAGTTGGCCTGGTATTGCACCTTGATCCGCTGCAATTCTTCCCGGGTCGGACCGTCTTTCACGAAGCGCGCCAGCTCTTCATCCACTTCCTTTTCCACCTGCGTAATGCTTTGTCCCGGTCGCGCCGTTGCCCGCACCGTAAACTGGCTGCCGATTTCCCGCGAGTCCAGGAAAGCTCCCGCGTCGGTGGCTATCTGATCCTCATACACCAGCCGCTTGTAGAAGCGCGATGACTTGCCATTGCTCAGGCAATCACTCACCAAATCCAAATAATCGGCGTCCGCGCTGCCATATTCCGGGATGTTCCACACCTGGTAGATTCGCGCCTGGGGGACACGGTCCTGCACCACCTGCCGGTGCGTCCCGTTCATCTTCGCCACCCACACCCGTTGGTGCGCCACCGGGGGCCCCGCCGGAATATCGCCGAAATACTTGGTGACTTTCTCCCGCGCGGCCTTCACGTCGATATCGCCGGCCAACACCAGCACCACGTTCGATGGCCCATAATAGGTCCTGAACCACTCCTGCACGTCTTTCATCGATGCCGCGTCCAGGTCAGCCATATCGCCGATCGTCGTCCACGAGTAGGGATGCCCCGCAGGATAGGTGTTCTGGGCGAGGAGTTGTCGCGTGACTCCATAGGGCTGATTCTCACCCTGACGTTTCTCGTTCTGCACCACACCCCGCTGCAAATCGAGCGTTTTCTGGTCGAGCGCGCCCAGCAAGTGCCCCATGCGGTCGGATTCCATCCACAAAGCAAAATCCACGGCCGAGGTCGGGACATTCTGAAAGTAGTTGGTCCGGTCCGGGTTGGTAGTGCCGTTCAAATCGGTGGCGCCGATTCGCTCCATGGCGTCGATATAGCGTCCCGACGAGTGCTCGCTGCCGCCGAACATGAGATGCTCAAAAAGGTGCGCAAATCCCGTCTTGCCGGGCTTTTCGTTCTTCGATCCCACGTGATACCAGATGTTAATGGCCACAATCGGAGCCTTGTGGTCCTCGTGCACGATCACGGTGAGTCCATTGTCCAGCACAAAACGCTGGTAGGGGATATCAATCTCCCTGGTCGTCGTCTCTGCCGAGCCGCCCGCTGTGAGTGCCAGCGTAAACAACAGAACCGTAAGTTTCGTTCGCATACGAATATCTCCAAGTTCTCTTTTGAAAGCGCGATCGTCGATGTTTTGGTTGAAAAACGGACTCGTCTCAGGCCGAGCCGTCTTGCCTGCAAATCCGTTGAACTCGTTGAATTCCCTTTGAGGTTTGAAGCGAAAATCAGTTTACACCCCAAGTTGCGAATTCTCGGAGCGGGCGAAACTCAAGCTCCGGCTCCGGCCCGGGCGATGATATCCTGATCAGGATCGCGCCGCAGGGCTTAACTTCTTCATGTCCAATCCAGAACGTTCCAACCAACTCATGTCGGATCCAGATGCGTCCAACCGAAACGCGCCCGCCCCAGCCACGGCTCCGGCAGCCGAACCGGAAATGACGCCAGCCGCCGCGCCGTCGGACTCCTTCGAGGACATTTTTCGCGAGTACGAGCAGAGTCATTCTCGTAGGACCGAACCTGGCGCTCAGGGTCGTACCGGTACGGTCATTGTCGTGAACGCCGATTCTATCGTTCTGGATATTGGATTCAAGACCGAAGGCGTTCTGCCCCGCAACGCGTTTCCCGTCGACAAGCCGCCGCAGCCGGGCGACAAAGTCCAAGTGACCATCAAGGGCCGGGATCCGGAGGGTTACTATGAATTGACTCGCGGCAAAGTCGAGCGTCCGAGCGATTGGGCTTCGCTCGAAAAGGCCTTCGCCGAGAAATCGACGATCGTCGGCACCGTGACCGGGCTGGTCAAAGGGGGCTTGAGCGTCGATATCGGTGTGCGCGCCTTCATGCCCGCTTCTCGCAGCGGGACGCACGATGCCTCGGAACTTGCCAAACTTGTGGAACAGGAAATCCGCTGCAGAATCATCAAACTCGACGTCGCGGACGAAGACGTGGTCGTCGATCGCCGGGCGATTGCCGAAGATGAAGAGCGAGCAGGCAAAGAGCGCCGATTCTCTGAACTGAGGGAAGGTGACACGGTGCAAGGCGAGGTTCGCAGCCTTACCGACTATGGTGCCTTTGTCGAGATCGGCGGCGCCGACGCCCTCCTGCATGTCGGCGAAATCTCCTGGCGTCGCGTGAACAAACCGTCGGACGTGCTTTCTGTAGGCCAGCAGATTGAAGCCAAGATCATCAGGATCGACACCGACAAGCACCGCATCGCAATCAGCATGAAACAGCTTCTGCCCCATCCTTGGGATGGGGTGGCCGAAAAATACAAGGCGGGAGAACGCGTGCGTGGCACCGTCACACGGCTCATGGACTTCGGCGCTTTTGTAGAAATCGAGCCCGGCATTGAAGGGTTGATTCACATTTCCGAAATGTCATGGGCCAAACGAGTGAGAACCGCGGCGGATGTAGTGAAAGCGGGCGAATCGGTCGAAGCTGTGATTCTCGGCGTGAACGCCGCCGAACGCCGCATCTCTCTGGGCCTGAAGCAGGCGCTGGGCGACCCCTGGGCCGTGGTTCCGCAAACCTTGCCTCCGGGCACGGTGATCGAAGGCTTGGTCACCAGCCTGACAAAGTTCGGAGCCTTCGTGCAACTGGCCGAGGGCGTCGAGGGCATGATTCACGTCAGCGAAATTAGCGCGGAAAAGCGAATCAATCATCCCCAGGAAGTGCTGCGGACTGGGCAAATTGTCAAGGCGCAGGTGCTAGCGGTCGATGCAGAAAAACGGCTCATCCGTCTGAGTATGAAACAGCTTCTCCCCACGGGTCTGGATGAATATCTCGCCGAGCACAAAGAAGGGGACATCGTGACCGGCCGTCTGGTCGAGGTGTCTGGCGGTCGCGCTCCCGTCGAATTGGGCGAGGGAGTTGTGGCAACCTGTCGCATCCCCGAGGACGGTTCCAGAACGAAAGACGGCAAGAACGCGGGACCGTCGCCGGCAACTCCTTCCAATCTCGATCTGTCCTCGTTGGGCTCGATGCTGCAGGCCCGTTGGAAGACTGGACCCGCAGCGAGCGAGGCGAAGTCCGAAACCCTGCGAGCAGGTCAGATTCACAAGTTCCGGATCACAAAACTCGACCTGGCAACCAAGAAAATTGAATTGGAGTTTGAGTAACGTCAGGAGCGAGGCGCGGATGGCTCAGATCTCCACCTCGCCTTCCAGGTAAAAAACGCAAGTGCCTTCGAGTTCGACGCGATCACCGGCCAACCGGCAAATCATCTCGCCGCCGCGCCGCGAGGCCTGGAAGGCGCGAAACGCACCTTTCCCCAGTCGTTTGGCCCAGTACGGCGCCAACATACAATGCGCAGCACCGGTGACAGGATCCTCCGGGACACCTTTGCCCGGAGCGAAGTAGCGGCTGACGAAGTCGTAGATTCCCTCCCCTGGCGCAGTCACAATCACCCCGCGGTTCAGGCGGCCAAGCGCCGCCATGTCGGGAGCAATCTCGCGCAAGACCTGAGCGTTTTCGAGGAGAGCCAAATAGTTGAAGGAGTTGGCAAAAACCTCGACGGGCATAACGCCTAAGGCTTCGGCCAGTCCGGACGGTGCGGGTGCCAACTCGGACGGGCGAAGAGGGAGGTCCATAACGTAGCCCGCATCCGCTCGCTTGACCGTCAGAGGGCCGCTGGCGGAGTGAAAGACCACCAACTTGCGTCCAGGCTCCAGCCGCTCCATGACCACTGCCGCGCTGGCCAAGGTGGCGTGACCGCAAAGCGGAACCTCGGTTACGGGCGTGAACCAGCGTAGCTGGTAGTCGCGACCTTGAGAAACCAGAAAAGCCGTCTCGGACAGATTGTTCTCGCCCGCAATGGCCAGTAATGTCGCGTCCTCGGGAAAGCTCGGCATCGGCATCACCGCGGCTGGATTTCCCCCGAATCGGCGGGTGGTGAAGGCGTCAACCTGGAATATCGGCGTGCGCAAGGGTGTCCTGCGGAGCGGTAGGCTGAGGTTACCTTAAACTCTAAAGACGTTGTTACTAGCGATTGATGCTTGAGTTAGCCATCATCAGCGCAAATAATGCGGGCAAGTAAATGATCGTCGCCCGGAGAAGCCGACGCGCCGAAGGTTTCGAAGCCGCGGCCGTGGCCGGCAACTGGGGATGTGCCATACCCATCGATACGCGAAACAGAGCTGCTCCCATCAAAACTGCGCCAACCAGATAAAACCGCCCCGCCATCCCCAGCGCAACCGGCATCATGCTCACCGGAATCAGCGCTGCGGAATAGGCCAAAATGCGCCACACTGTGGATTTTCCGTCGGAATCGACGACCGGCAGCATGCGGATGTCGCCGTGGGCGTAGTCTTCGCGATACAGCCAGGCAATCGAGAGAAAATGCGGAAACTGCCACACGAACATGATGGAAAAAAGAATGAGCGTTTCAACTTCCAGCCTTCCGCGCACGGCCGTCCAGCCGAGCACTACGGGCATCGCTCCCGGAAACGCGCCTACGAAAGTGCAAAGCGGAGATATTTGTTTGAGCGGAGTGTACACGCCGAGATAGACGACTGCGGTCAGGAACACCAACATACCAGTTAGTAAGTTGGCATACATTGCGAGATATATAGATCCGCCAAGAGTTAGCGCCAGTCCTGCGATCGCCGCGTGCGCCTTGCTCATGCGTCCCGAAGGCAGCGGTCGCATTGCGGTGCGGCGCATGCGCGCGTCCACGCCCGATTCCATCACCTCGTTCAGTGCCGCCGTTCCGCTCGAAACCAATGCGATGCCAAACAAGGCACGGAGCAATCCCAGCGACCACGGCGATGCACCCATGCGGTGGGCGCCAAAGAAATAGCCACACCACGCGGTCAGCACGATCAAGGTCGTAATGCGCGCCTTGGTCAGTTCGGCGTAATCACGCAACAGAGAAGCAAACTTTTGCAACATGGACCCCACACATGCCCGAGTGCCCGTCCCGCCCTCAATCGGCGTTTTAGACCAAACTGGCAGTTCACGAAAAATCGTTCAGCGACCCTGAGACACACCGACGCAAAGACAAATGCCAAAAGACAAGATTGGTATCGTGCCCTCGCAACAATGTCAAGTCAAATGTAGGAGCGCATGGCATCTTGCCACTGCGATGCTCGCATCAATCACAATCCTTGGCAACAGCGGGCGATGATCCTAGTGCCCTCCCGCCGGCCCGGATATAACGAACGTCTCCGGGGGATCAAAATAACACTGATGCCAAAGCGCCGCGTCCGACAACGTGCCGGCTTTCCATTGCTGAACGGTTGGCAGGGTCGCGGCGATCATGCCGCCATCGACAGAATCGAAGATCAAGACGACGCCCGCCAACTCTTTCGATCGTTGCGCCAGATCCGCGTAGTTCTTGTCGAGTAGTGACTTAGCATATTCGAGCTTCGCTTGCGCGCCGCTGCCACGCTCGTCTTCCCTGATTTTCTGTACCGAAATGATCTTCACGCTCTTGCCGCGCAGTGGCTCCCAATCTCCGGGGAAGGGGGCGGTTTCTTCGCGCGTCACCTGAAACATATCGGCCGACACCGGCGCGGCGCGTTCTCTCGCGAGCGGCAGGTCCGAAATGCCATCCGGCATCTCCAGGCTGGTGCGCCAAATCCATCCCCGCGAGAGTCCCGATATGCGCACATGAACCCAGTCGGCGTTGAAATCCAGCATTTCAAACTCGTCGTGCGCGCTCGCCATGAACAGTGTTTTGGCGCTCAAACTGGGAGTGGCCATGACCGGAGTTCCCGCCTTCTTGACGGCGACCAGATTTTTCGGGTGCGCTTGGTTTTTGAGGACTTCCTCGAGACTCGTGGCCTCTGCCTGCAAGTTTGCGATGGATCGATCGCCGGCCGCTTTTGGGGAAGGTTTCGTATCCCCAGGTTGCGGGCCGGCCCAACCTGGCTTCGGGCCAGACGAGAAGGCGCGCCCGGGTTCCGTCGATTGCGGCGTTGGCGCGGAAAGAGCAGGTTCTCGGCTGTTGAATGCGCCGGTGCCACTTGGCGTCCCGACAGTCGTTGCGCTGGTCGTAGAGCGGGCCGCGGGGCTGCTTGCCAACAGCTCGGTTAATTGGTCGAGAAGGTCCGATTCCAGGCGGCCGTTTGAAGTCAGCAATTGGTATCCCGAGCGGGACGGAGTCGGATCTGCGTACCAGGCGGTCACCTTCGTGCTGACCCGCACTACCGTGCCCGACGCAGCCGACTTCACCTGAATCGACGACTGGTAGTACGCCCGCTCGAATCGGCTCAAAGGATGATCGGCCGCCACCGCGAATCCTTCGAGCACCGGTAAACGTCCGCTCATCGCGGGCTGCAATTGCTTCAGCGCTTTCTCCACGGCACTCTTCGGCTGTTGGTAGGCGCGCTCGTAGGGACCCTTTTGCGCCATCGTGGCTTGCGGAAACGCGACTTGCACGCCAACAACTTCGAGAAACGCAAGCGCCAGCGCGAAGAGGCGAGGCCATCGGGGCCATAGCCGGTTCATCGCACTTGCTCCAGCTGGTCCCGCCGAATCCACCCGTGGTCGCCGTCGTGGGTCTCGACGCCGTACCAGTAGGGTGTCGAAATCAGAATCAGAACCTCAGTTCCGGGCTCCAGCGACTTCAGCGTGCTGGCGGTATGAAAGGGAGCGGACTTGAGCGGCGCTCCCGGTTTCTTGATGAGCCGCTCCACCTGTTGCCGTAACTCGGCGACCCGCTGTTCGAGCGGTTGGTCGGCATGTTCAACCGGGGAGAGATCGATCGGGGCGGTGCCTGGCATCGCTGGTGGCGAGGCGAGTGGCGGCCGGTCGGGTCCGGTCGCCGTCGCCGGCGGAGTGCTGAGCAGTTCCGTGTCGCTGCCCATGCCGAATTTTTCCTTGGCCATCCGTTCCTGTTTTGCTTCCAGAGCTTCGGCCGTCTCTTTTTTCACCAATTCAACCGAGGCCAGCCGATTCTGAATATCCTCGTATTCGGCGCTCTCCACCGAGCCGTTGGAGGGATGAACACTGTGCCGGAAATCCTCCACAAAAACGGCGTCAATACGCAGAACCGTGTTCGCGTCGCCCTGCGGGAGCACCACGTAGCGCACGGCCAGGGTTCCAACGTCGGAGCTGTCTTTGAAGTTTATCGGATCGAGCGCCTGCTTCCGCACCTTGTAATAAATCTTGCCGCCCTCGGTCCATGCCGGAAATACCCGCGTGGATGAGACGCAGGTCGCTCCTGCAACGTATTCGTCTTTGTTGTATTCCTTGGTTCCGCGGATGATCGTATTGTGAACGGCGTCATCCACGGCTTGTGCCACTTCGGGTTCGGGCAGTGGAATGTTGACGATCAGGCCTTCACCATACTGCAGAACTGTTTTTTCGCGGCCGGGCGAAGGCTTCGCCATGGCTGTCATCAGAAGAAGCAGGGAAAAAACTACGTCCAACCTCAAATAACGCGGAAAGAGGAGCCGAACTCGAGAAACCTTGACCCAGCCATTCTGTCCTGTGTTCCGAGAACTGTTCTCGCACATCCCGACCTGCTCCGCGGTTCCTGTTGCAAGAGTTTCTACGCTGGGTCGACCGCTGTCAACCCGCGAACGCCGCACCCCGAGTGCCATCCCCCGGTCACAATGTAAAAAAAAAGTAAAAAAATCGTATCAACCCTATTGCACTTCCGAATCTGCGGTAGTAGTATCCACCGCCTAGTGGGGGTTGGTCGCCCCTTCGATGCAAAAGTTTTCGAACGAAGAGCCGGGCAGCGGGCTTTACGCTCTGTCGTTGCCCAGCTTTGGTATGTCTGTGGGGTTGGTCGCTTGCAAAATCTGTGAAGCTGTTCTGAGGAGTGCAGCATGCGTATGTGGGCGCAGTCTCATCTCTGTCAGAAGCGGCCGCGGGTGTGGTCGGTGCTCGCCGTCGCTTTCGCGCTGATTTTTCTGATCGCGGCATCCAGCCAGTCGGCAACGGCATTGCCTGCCTTTGCCAGGAAGTATGGGCTTCGTTGCTCAGCTTGCCACGAGTCGTGGCCAGCCTTGAATAACTTCGGTCTGAAGTTCAGGGATAACGGCTACCAGTTGATGAACGATCGCGACGCTCCCATCTGGCAGAATCCGGGCTATTGGCCGGTGACGTTCCGCATCACGCCGATCTGGCACCGGGTCAGCAGCAATCAGACCGTGGACGTATACACGCCGGGAAATCCGGTTCCAACCGGTTCCACCATCGAGCGCATCACGTCGTCTGGCTTTGACCTGAGCGGGCTCGACTTCCATACCGGTGGAACGCTTGAAAAGAACATATCGTTTTACGTCCTTCCGTCGTCCGATCCGACGGCAGCGTTTCACTTTGAGAGTGTCATGGCGCGCATCGATAACATTGCCGGGAGCCCTTGGCTCAATATCAAGGTCGGACGATTCGAGCTCAACAATCTGCTTTCGGAAAAGCGCATTTTGACCCTGACCGCGAACGGCGGTATTTATCAGACGTATCACTTCATCCCAGTGGGCGACGGCAACATCTACGGGCAGATGGGGGATAACCAGTTCGGTACGGAGTACGTCGGACACTCGGTGGATGATCGGACGCGCGTTTCCGCGGCGCTGCTGAGCTCCAATGACGGGAACGTGAACCTGGTCACTGGAGGCAACAACTACAGCGGCTTTTTTACCTTTGACCAAGGTGTTGACGTGGGCAGGCTGGGTGTTGATCGTCTTGGAGCCTATGCCTTTGTGGGAGAGGCGGCAACGTACTACCGGACCAATGGCGGGGTTCCTATCCCGGGTTCGGGAATCGGCAACAAGGGATTCAGCCGGGTGGGCTTTACCGGACAGTTTTATTTTGGTCCCCACTTTGATGTCAATGTGGTGACGCAGCACGGCGAGGATAATCCGTGGTTTGGGCAGGGTTATGGCAATCCAGTCAGCCCAAGCAATGGAAGTGAAGGCGCCACCTGCACCAGTTCCGTCCCTGCTCCCGGTTGCACTTTGAACAATTCGCCAGGAACCACTCTTCCGGCGGGATCGCGATCGCCGGTCTGGAATGGCTACCTGGTCGAGGCTCGCTACGTTTACAGTCCCCAGCTGATCTTTCTCGGCCGCTATGAGGCGGAGCGCATGTCGCAGCAGGCGACCCCGGGGACGCCGTCCAATCTGGGAAATGTCAGCAACTACGTAATCGGCTACCGGTATAACCCGTATATGACGAGCCGATCGGGTTTTGCCTATCACGGCGAATTCAACCTGTTCCACCAGGACGGCACCGGGCCGAACAATTCGGCCGGCAATGCCACCAATATCAACAGCAGTGAGTTGCTGTTCGGAATTGATTTTGATTTTTAATGCTTAGCTCTGATGACGATGAATCCGCTGGCGGATTTGATTCGCCGGCGCTGACTTCAGTGGAAGGGTGCTGACTATGAACAGATTGAAGCCAATGCGATTGATCAGCGCGATTCTTTTCATCGCGATGCTAGAGTTTGCCGTCGCGGCCGGTCTCACTCCTCTGGCCTGCGGGCAAGACGTGCCCGACGTGGGGCCTAAGCCGCCGCTGGCGGTCAAAGCCATGGAGAGCCATATTGGCGATCTTACCGGGCATTCCGCGGACGCGAAGAACAACTACCGCCGTTATTGCGTCGGCTGTCACGGCGAATACGGCGACTCCAATGGCGAGAACGCGATCTGGCTCGACCCCAAACCGCGCGACTTCAGCATCGCCACTTTCAAGTGTCGCTCTACTCCGACCGGAACGTTGCCGACCGATGAAGATCTTTTCAAATCTATCGGACGCGGGTTTACGAATTCAAACATGCCGATCTGGAATACCCTGGGCCGGCAAGAGCGGGCCGATCTGGTGGCTTACATCAAGATCTTCTCGCCTCGGTGGAGCAACGAAAAAGCCGGCGAGCCGATCAAAATTCCCCCCGAGCCTCCGGTCACGATCGAAAGCATTGCCCACGGCAAAGCACTGTTCACGAAACTGGAATGCTGGAAGTGCCATGGTCCGCACGGCGAGGGTGACGGTCCTTCGGCCGCGACCCTCACCGACAGCAAGGACAATCCCATCCGTCCTTACAATTTTGCTCTCGGCCGGGACGACTCGCGCTTCAAATGTGGCAGCACCAATCAGGATATCTACAAGATCTTCATGACCGGCGTGGACGGCACGCCCATGCCGTCGTTCGCGGACGTGATCCAGCCGAATGACGCCTGGGACCTTGTCCATTTCCTGCGTACCCTGCAGGTCCATCGTCACAGCAAGGAAAATGAAGTACTGTCGGCTGCGCACGGAGTGATTCCCCCCTACGTGGATAAGACACCTGCGCCAACCGCCGCCCCGGCCGATAACAAGACACCGGGTGGAGGTCAGTAAGTGAAACTCAAGAGTTCCTCAGGAGGAAGTATTCGAATGCGCGCGAAACAACTGTTGTTAACTGTCTTGGTGTTGCTCGTCTGTTCATCACTGATGTTCGCTGGAACGGTTAGCGGAAGAGTGACCTACACCGGCACGCCCGTCAAAGCAAAGCCAATCGACATGTCCAAGGAACCCAGCTGCGCCAAGCAGCATGCAACTCCGGTTACCACCGAAACGGTGGTGACGGGCCCCAATAACGGTTTGGAAAACGTGGTGGTCTATATTTCCTCGGGAGCCCCCGATGACAGCCAGGTTCCGTCACAGGCCGTCACCTTCGAGCAGAAGGGTTGCCAGTATATTCCGCACGTGCTGGTCATGCATACCAACCAGGAACTCAAGATCGTCAACGACGATCAAACCTCGCACAACATTCATCCGCTCGCCAAAGTGAACCGCGAGTGGAATAAATCCCAGCCGCCGGGCACGCCCCCGATTGTCGACAAATACGAGAAGCCGGAATTCATCTCCGTGAAGTGCAACGTCCATCCCTGGATGCATGGTGAATTCGCTGTGCTGACCACAAATCACTATGACGTCAGCAAGGGCGGCGGCGACTTCAAGCTGCCCAACCTGCCTCCCGGCAAGTACACGATTACCGCCTGGCACGAGGACTACGGGACTCAGACCGCCGACGTTACCATCACCGGCAACGAGACCAAGGAGCAAAACTTCACCTTCAAAGCGAAGGCGTACTGACAGAGCGGCGGCGGAGTCCGTACTCCGCCGCCAGAGTTCCCGGAGCATGAACGTCGGTGGAGTTCACCGGAGGAAGCAGCGCCATGGCAAAGTTGTTTGCGATCACTCTCGTCGTAATCGCGATTGTGTCCGCGATCCCCATCCTGCGACATACTTGGGCGGCACCCGAAGATATCTCGACTCATGGAGCTCTGATCGATGAGCAGATGTCGGAAACCATGGCGGAGGCGGGCATCTCGTTTCTCGCCGCGCAGTTTATTCTGGCCTTTTTTGTCTGGAAATTCTCCAATCCGGGACCGGACGCAAAGATCAAAAGGTTTCCCGGCGGAGCCAAGGGCCTGGTGATTGCGGCTTTGCTGGTGGTGGGCATTGAAGTCATGGCTCTTGGAATCTTCGGCGTGAAAGCCTGGGCCAATGTGTATCTCACACCGCCCTCCGCCGACGCCCTGCCCATTCAGGTCCAGGCGGGACAATTTGCCTTTTATTTTCGCTACCCCGGTCCTGACGGAAAGTTCGGCGGCCTTCACCCGGAGCTCATCAATGAGGGCACGCAAAATATCTTTGGTCTTGATCCCGAGCATGATGTGGCCGCGCGGGACGATATTGTGACGGCCGAGCTGGCGATCCCCGTGAACAAGGAAGTCCATCTTCTGATGCACTCAAAGGATGTCGGTCATTCCTTTTTTGTGCGGGAGCTGAGGGTGCAGCAGGATTTCGTTCCGGGCTTGGACGTCTCTTTGCATTTCACCGCAACCAAGGTCGGCAAGTACGAAATTGTATGTACCCAGCTCTGTGGCCTTGGACACTACAACATGAAGGCCTATCTCGAAGTAATGTCGCAGCCGGATTTCGATAATTGGCTCAAGCAGCAAGCGGGACAGTAGCGGTTCTCGCCCGCGCCCAAGCGCGGCTGGATCGATCCATCATCCTGGAGGTGAGGAAATATGCACGACCTGTCAGTGCACGCGGCGCCACACCACGCTCCCCCGACCAGCTTCATCCGGAAGCACATTTTCAGCCTGGACCACAAGGTAATCGGCAAGCAGTACTACGGTCTGGCCCTGGCAGCCGCTTTTATCGGAATGTTCCTCTCCTGGCTGATGCGCATTCACCTCGCATGGAACAGCGCCGCCATTCCCGGTCTGCAGCTGCTGTCCTCGACCGGTGCGCCGGGTGGCGTGATGACACCGGAATACTACCTTCAATTGATGACCATGCATGGCACGATCATGGTCTTTTTTGTGCTCACAACCGCTCCTTTTGCTGCTTTCGGCAATTATTTTCTGCCCATCCAGGTGGGGGCGGAGGACATGCCCTTCCCGCACTTCAACATGATGTCGTTCTGGGTCACTTTCGCAGCCTTCCTCGTGCTGATGTCGTCGTTCTTTGTTGGCGACGGACCGACGCTTGGAGGCTGGACCCAGTACGCGCCGCTCAATGCAATCGGTTCGGTCGGCGGTCCGGGGCAGGGGGCCGGCGTGGTCCTCTGGGCAATATCCATCGCTCTTTTTTGCATTGGCCAGTTGTTAGGCGCCTTGAACTTCATCACCACCACGCTCGACCTGAGGGTCAAAGGCATGAGCCTTATGCGCCTGCCACTCAGCGCCTGGGGATGGTTCATCACGTCGTGCATGGGACTGACAGCCTTTGCCGTTTTGATGCCGGCGTGCATTCTCGTCATTCTCGACCACGTTGCCGGGACCAGCTTCTTTGTCGCCTCTGGTCTGGTGTTGAACGACCAAATGCTGCCGCACTCGGGAGGTTCGACTCTCCTCTGGCAGCACCTGTTCTGGTTTTTCGGTCACCCCGAGGTCTACATCGCTATCGTGCCCGGCATTGGCGTGGTTTCGCACATCCTTTTGGCCAACATGCGCCGCCCCATGCTCAGTCAAAGGACTCTGATCTATTCGATGGGCGCTCTCGCGATCCTGAGCTACATGGTCTACGGGCACCACATGTTTGTCAGCGGCATGAATCCGTTCTCGTCGCTGGCTTTTTCTTTCCCCACGCTGGTCATCACCATCCCTTCGACCATCGTGGTGTTGATATGGACGTTCAGTTTGTATGGTTCAAAACTGCGTATCAATTCGGCGTCCCTGTTTGCCCTGGGCTTCATTTCGATGTTCGTCAGCGGTGGCGTCAGCGGATTCTTTCTGGCTCAGCCCTCGATCGATATCATGCTTCACGCCACTTATTTCGTGGTCGGCCATTTCCATTTGGTAATGGGCGTCGCGGCCATGTTCGGGATCTTTGGCGGAACCTACTTCTGGTTCCCTAAGGTCACCGGCAGGATGATGAACGAGACTCTCGGCAAACTTCACTTCTGGCTGAGCTTCGTGGGTGCTTATTGTATCTTCATGCCCTTCCACTACCTGGGGATGGCCGGAAATGTGCGCCGTTATTCGAGCTTCGTCGATGATTTCCTGCAGCCCCTGATTCCGGTGCACCGCTTCATTACCGTCGCTGCCCTTGTCACCGGCGCGGCGCAGTTGATTTTTCTTTACAACCTCTTTCACAGCCGCTTCCGGGGCGAGCCGGCGTCGGATAATCCCTGGCAGGCCACGTCGCTTGAATGGAGCACGGCCACGCCCCCACCGTTCGACAATTTTGGCGGGAAACATCCCGTGGTTTACCACGATCCCTTTCAATATGGCGTACAAAGCTCGGTTGGTGATTACGTCATGCAGGCTTCGCCCGAGATGGTAAAAACGGAATTTGAGGAGAAATAGCCACCCGTTTGCATTCGCGGGAGGGGAGTTTATTCATGGCAACGACAGTACACGAGCCGCCACAAATCGATCGCGTTCCCGACAAGGGGCACGCCGGCAACGGTGGCCGGAAAAACCTCGCTCCATCGGGCGGTGATCTGCGAGTGACGCTCGACTATTCGCCGCCCCCGTCCTCGACCGGTATATGGGTGGTCCTTTTCGCGGTGACCATGATGTTTGCGGCGTTTACCAGCGCTCTGGTCGTCCGCAAGGGCTCCTCTCTTGACTGGCAGTCCTTCACCCTGCCGTCGATCCTCTATCTCAACACATTTCTCCTGCTGTTGAGCAGCGTTACTCTCGAGGTCGCGCGCCGCCAGCTTGCCGCTTCTATAGCCGGGTCGAGAAGTCGCGCGGCGGGTCCCGCACGCTGGCTGTATCTGACTTTATTTCTCGGCCTGCTTTTTGTTGCGGGGCAGTATCTTGCCTGGACTCAATTGGAGGCCCAGGGGCTCTATCTGGCAACCAATCCAAGTAGTTCATTTTTTTACGTGCTGACGGCCACGCACGCGCTGCACGTCCTCGGTGGATTGGGTGGACTTATCTATGTCATTAACAAGCTGAATAAGTCTGCCCTGCGCCGGAACACCTTGATTGCCATTTCGCGGTATTGGCACTTTATGGGTGCGCTTTGGCTGTATTTGATTGTGCTGCTCTGGATGAAACTGTAAGCCATTCGAAAATAGGAGGCGCCCTTGAGCCAAGCGGATTTGACCATGGAAGGACACCCGACAGGATTGACGGTGGGACCGGCGTTTTCGATTCCCACGAAGAAACTGGCGATGTGGCTCTTTATTATTGCGGATACCATGACTTTTGCCGCGTGCCTGGTGGCCTATGGATTCTTGCGCAACGGAACCTCCGACTGGCCGAGGCCTTTCCATAGCATTACCAACGTGGCCATCATGACCTTCATTCTCCTGACCAGCAGCCTGACCATGCTGTTCGGATTGCGTGCAGCGAAGGCGGGCGACAAAGCGGGAGCGTTTCGTTGGACGATGATTACCGCGGCTCTCGGTATCGTTTTCGCCCTCTTGCACATTCGTGAATGGATGGGACTCATCGATGAAGGCATGACCATGTTCAAGAACCCCTGGGGAACTGGTTTGTTCGGGGCGTCATTCTTTAGCATCACGGGCTTGCATCTCACCCATGTTGCGAGCGGCGTGATCGCTCTGCTCGTCGTCGGTGTGCGCTACAAGGGCGGCCGATACAACGCCGACGATATCGAAATCCTCGGCCTGTACTGGCACTTCGTCGATCTGGTTTGGATGTTTGTCGTGCCGTTGGTTTACCTTTTGAACATCAGCCAATAGATGAGGAACCGGAGATCGGATGGCCTATGACAACTAGCGGAGATCACAGCGGTAACGGAGTCGGGAAAGATCTGGTCATCTACGTTTGCCTGCTTGCTCTCGCCGGCGTGCAGTTTTTCCTTGCCTACCAGAACATCGACCTGTCCCAGAAGTTCACGCGCATGCTGATCGTCGCTTGCGTCGAGGCCTCTCTGGCCGCGTTGTTTTTCATGCATCTGTGGACCGAAAAGCGATCCTTTCTGCTTTTTGTCGTGATCTTTACGATTTCGGTTCTGTTGGGGATGCAATACGGGTGGACCGATAGCACGCGCATGGTGGTGGGTGCGCCGTTTTCCAGAATAATGTGAGCAGCGAGGGGACCGGCTTAGAGGCGGTCGGAGGTGGATCATTCCGCGGTTGAGAAAGCAGTTCGTACTCCCAAGACCGTCGTGGCGGACGGGGATGGCGCTGCTTGGTTTGGCCATGCTCGCCGCTCCTCCCCTGGTTCTCGCCCAGAGCTGCGCCCTCTGTTATACCCAGGCGGCGTCGGCAGGCGCCCGCATGATTCAGGCCCTGCGCAGCGGAATCCTGATTCTGATTGTCCCTCCCACGTGCATGTCGATCGTCATGATTTTCATTATCCACCGCAAATGCAACCAGTTCAGACAGGCCGACGATGGACCCGACCCCGGCCCTGGGGGACAGTTCCCGACGCATCGCTGATTTGAGTAAACGACAGCGCCATCGTGGCTGGAACTTGAGGGTGCGGGGATTTTTGGCCGGTTTGGCACAAACTCGAGCAGCCCGATCCCGTAACCCCTCTAAGGACAGCTACTGGGGGCGGCGTGACCCGCAAACCTGGCCTTGATCCAGCTGATCTGGTCGGCGGTCGACGCCGCCATCGCACCACTGGCATCGAGCTTCGGATACTTCAGCGAAGCCACCCGGTCTCCCTGCTTGCACATGCGGTTCACGGCTGCCGCCGTCACCTGCGGTAGTTCTGCGGGGTCTGCCTCGCCACTGATTACGAGGAGCGGACGGAGGGTTCGTTTTTGACCGAGGGTATTCCGCCGAAAGAATTCCCTCACGAACGGACTGTTGTCCCAGCCGGGTTTGAGCATCTCGTTTGTGAACTCGGGCTTGGTTTCCTCTCCGCAGGTTTGCGCTACCCGATGGTAAGCAGGAAGGGCCGTATCTTTCAGCATATCGCTCACCTGAAACTCGGGATAAAGGGTTTTAACCGTCGCTGCCAGCACGAGCTGCTTGCGATCGGAAGAGCCCGGCGTCGGGTGGCGGTAAGCCTCCATGGCGTCAGCTAAACCGGAAAGGGCGATGCTACCCAGATAGTTGGCATCGGGAAGGTCGCTCTCCGCTACGGCCCCGGCCGCCAAGCCCCCCTGGAAACGTCCCAAAGCTATCCATTTGGGCCCGATCGCGCTCACGGCGGCGCGCGCCGCTGCCACCGAGTACACGATATCGAGCGCGTTCGACTGCATGTCCAGCACGGGCCCGACGGAATCGACCCCCAAACCGGAATAGTCCGTTGCCACTACCGCATAGCCGAGATTGGCGTACATCGCCAGCAGCGGACCGGCGCCCAGATTCTTCATCAGAGAGGGAGCGCACTGTCGGCCGGCTCCTCTGAACTCGTGTGCCCAGGCAATTACCGGCCATCCGCCTGTCGGCGGTTTCCCGTCCGGAATCAGGATCACAGCCGAGACGGCTATATCCTCTCCCTTGGCGGTTCGAGAGTGGTAAAGAATCCGCAAGGCACTTAGTTCGGGTGGAAGATCGTATTGATTGAAAGGTTCCGAGCGTATCAGTTCCCCTGGCTTGGCCGGGTGCAGCCCAGGGGGCGGGTCATAAAAGCTGGTCCGGGGAAGTGCGGAGAGCAGACGGAATCCTTGGGCAGGCCCGTTTGTCTGAGCTTGGGCCGATTCTGGAGTTCCCGACCGCCCGCAGAAAATCAGAAAAACCGTGGCGCATGCCTTCAAAAGCATTCGTGCACGGCGAGCGGATGACCATAACAAACGGACCGTTGTCATGTTTCGTGCGAGGATGGTACCACTGGATTGTCTAACACCCAAGTGGCGGGCATCGGTCTCGCATGATGCCAGCCCGCCCACGCGGAATCCTCCGACATTCTCCGACATATTCCGTCGTGGCCTCTGCGACGGGCGCTTGCCCCCTGTCTTACAGGAAGCACCCCTGTTCGGAGGGCATAGTAACCGCAACCCAAGTCCGACCTTAGGATCCGACCGGGGCGGGCGAAGCCGATGACGACGCTGAATCTGATTTCGTGGGAAGCCATTTTCAGGCTCAGCGTCGGTGATAAAATTCTTCAATGGCAAAAACACTCATTGAATCTGTGGTCGGTCAGCTCCAACAGGAACGTTCGCGGCTGGAGAACGAACTCCGACGCGTGAGCACAGCCCTGACCACTTTTGGCAAGGTCTACATGCAGGGCGGTAAGGTCGCGGCGTCGCGCAAACGAACCATCTCGGCTGCTGGCCGCAAGCGAATCGCTGCGGCGCAGCGCGCTCGATGGGCCAAGGTTAGGGCAGCCAAGAAAGCCGGGAAAAATAATACGGTAAGGTAGCCTTGTGCTTGGGCACCTACGACTTAGCGTCGAGATGCCGAGAGCGTTGCTTGCGCGAGGCCGCGCTGGGTCCCCATAAGTTTGCTGCGCGGGGGCTGGGGCGACGGACCGGAGCTGCGGGGCATCAACTTCGGACGTCCCTCATCACCCTCCCCACAAACTGCGCAAACTCCCGGACGTCCTCCTCCGTTGTATCGAACGAGCACATCCACCGCACCACTGACTCCTCTTCGCTCCATACGTAGAAGAAGTACCGTTCGCGAATCCTCGCGATAGCTTCGTTGGGGATTTGCGCGAACACCCCGTTCGCCTCGACCGGATAGACAACCCGTATCCGTGGAATCTTCCCCACCTCTTCTTCGAGAAGCCGGGCCATGCGGTTGGCGTGCTCTGCATTTCGCCGCCAGAGATCGTTTGTCAGAAGCGCCTCCATCTGCGCCGACATAAAGCGCATCTTGGAAGCCAGCTGCATCGCCTGCTTGCGCACAAACAGAAAGTCCTCCACCGAGTCGGGACGGAAGAACACGACCGCTTCGACGCCCATCAAACCGTTCTTGGTCCCGCCGAATGAAAGCACGTCCACTCCCAAATTGCGGGTGGCCTGCCGCAGCGTCGATCCTTGAGTCGCCGCCGCGTTAGCGATCCGCGCCCCGTCCATGTGCAAAAACATGTTCCGTTCGTGAGCAAACCGCGCCAGCGTCTCCACCTCTGCCGGTTGGTATACCGTACCCATCTCGGTGGATTGCGTAATCGAGATCACCCGCGGCTGCACATGGTGCTGGTCGCCAATCCCGTGATAAGCGTGCGCCACCGCCTCCGCCGTCAGCTTTCCACCGGGCGCAGCCAGCGGCACCAGCTTGCAACCCGTAAATTTTTCCGGAGCCCCGCATTCGTCCGTATAAATATGAGACAGCTCGGGACATAACACCGCATGAAACGGACGGGTGAGCGCCTGCAAACCCAGCACATTCGCCGCCGTGCCGTTAAATACGAAAAAGACTTCAACATCGGCGCCAAAATGTTCCCGGAACTTCTCGGCTGCAGCTTCGGTGTTACGGTCGTCCCCGTATCCCACCGCGTGTCCCTGATTGGCGCGCCCGATTGCATCGAGCACCTCGGGATGCACGGTGGCATTGTTGTCGCTGGCAAAACTTCGACTCGGTTTCATGACAAGACAATTTAGCAGAACCCCAAAATGTTCGGATCCTTCCTCCCCTTACCCCGAATCTACATGTTTGGTCTAAAATTGCTGGTGCCAGGGTCGTCGCGGGAAGAACCGGAAATCCACCGCGCGCTTGCGAGCCCGGTGTTTCCATTTTCTTAAGTAGTTGAGCAGTTCTGAGGAGTTCCGCTGAGCGCGATGCCAATGTCTCGATTTTCCGCCAACTTGTCGTTTCCTCTGGTCATGCTGCTAGCGGCGCTTGTTCTCGCAACCGCGTGCGGCAGCCACAAAGAGGCCAAGGCTGCCGGTCCGCAGGCCATGCCAGTGAAGGTGCAAACCGCAAAGGCCGAAACCGTGGACGACACCACTGACTACGTGGCCACTTTGAAGTCCCGCGACTCGGCCGTGGTCATGCCGCAGGTCGAGGGAATCATCACCCAGATCTTGGTTCATTCCGGTGAACGGGTCGCATCCGGGGCGCCCATGATGCAGATCGATCCTGAAAAGCAGCAGGCCACAGTCAACAGCCAGGAGAACGCCCGCATCGCTCAGGAGGCCCAGGTGACTTGGGCGAAGCAGAACTACGATCGCGTCAACGGCCTGGCGAATGCTGGGGTCGTCAGTCGGCAGGATCTCGATCAGGCCCGCGCCACGCTAGATGCCGCTCAAGCGCAGATGAAATCTCTCGATGCTCAGGTCAGCGAACAGCAGGTACAGTTGCATTACTACAGAGTTGTCGCGCCGCGTGCCGGCATTGTCGGAGATGTACCCGTCCGGGTCGGCGACCGGGTTCTTACGACCACTCAGCTGGCTACTGTCGACCGTCCGGGCAGTCTTGAGGCCTACATTTACGTTCCGATCGAGAAGTCGGGTGAATTGAACATGAATCTTCCCGTCGAGATCGTCGACGCGGCGGGAAACCCACTGGCCAACAGTCGCGTCAGTTTTATTTCGCCACAGGTCGACAACTCGACACAGACGGTGCTCGTCAAGGCGACCATCGCCAACGCCAACGACAGTCTGCGCACGGCCCAGTTCATTCGTGCTCGCGTCGTTTGGGGCACTCTGAAAAAACCGGTGGTTCCGGTTGTCGCCGTATCCCGAATCGGAGGCCTTTATTTTGCCTTTGTCGCCGAGCCCGACTCCAAAGGGGGATACGTGGTTCACCAGAAGCCGCTCCAGGTCGGACAAATCGTCGGTAACGATTACATCGTGCTCGACGGTGTCAAACCAGGAGACAAGGTCGTAATCTCCGGCACCCAGTTTCTGATCGATGGCATACCCGTAGTCCCGCAGGAAAGCAGCAGCTAGCAAATCGTCCCAGGCGACTTTCTCATAACAGCTCAGAGCAAATGGCCGGGCAACACCGGCTAGAGACTACGAACTGAGAACTGGAAATTCTGCTTCTTATGGTCGACTTTTTCATCCATCGCCCCGTGTTCTCCACCGTTTGCGCTCTCCTCATTATTCTTGCGGGCGCCGTCTGTATTCCCATTCTGCCCATCGCCCAATTTCCGGACCTTGCGCCCCCTCAAGTCGGCGTCACCGCCATCTACACCGGGGCAAGTTCCCAGACCGTCGAGTCCGCCGTTACCACGCCGCTCGAACAGCAGATCAACGGCGCAGAAGGCATGAAGTACATCACCTCCTCGAGCACCAATGACGGCGTCAGCACTATCACGGCCACTTTCGATCTGAATCGCGATCCCGATCTTGCCACCGTCGACATTGAGAACCGCGTCAACACCGCTTCCGGGCGGCTTCCCGCTGCGGTCAAGCAAATCGGTATCACCGTGGCCAAGACGTCGCAGAACTTCGTCTTCGGCGCTGGTGTCTTCTCGCCCGACTCTCGCTACAGCACGCTCTTCATGAGCAACTATCTCGACGTGTACGTCCGCGACAGCCTGAAGCGGGTTCCCGGCGTCGCCGACGTCCTGATTTTCGGCGAGCGCAAATACTCCATGCGACTATGGCTCGATCCGGTGCGCATGGCCGGCCGCTCGCTGACCGCCGACGATGTGGTCAGCGCCCTGCAAGAGCAGAACGTTGAAGTTGCCGCCGGGCAAGTCGGCTCCCAGCCCTCCATACCCGGCCAGAATTTCCAGATCAGCGTGCGGGCCGTCGGGCGCCTTTCCGAAACCACGCAGTTCGACGACATCATCCTCAAAAGCAACGCCGACGGCACGCTGGTCCGCCTGAAGGACGTTGGACACGCCGAACTCGGTGCCGAAGACTACAGCACCGATCTCGACTACAACGGGCGCGACGCGGTGGGGATCGGTGTCACGCAACTGTCCACCGCCAATGCCCTCGACGTCCATCGCCGATGCCTCGCTGAACTCGATCGCCTAGCCAAGCGCTTTCCTCCCGGGATGAAGTACGAAGTCGCCTTCGATACGACGGACGCGGTCGGTGAGTCCATCCGGGATGTCGTGTCGACCTTGGGCACCGCCATTGTGCTCGTGATTCTCGTCATCTTCGTATTCCTCGAAGACTGGCGTTCCACCATCATCCCCGCCGTCACCATCCCGGTCTCACTGATCGGTACTTTTGCCTTCGTCAAGTTGCTCGGTTTCTCCATCAATACCCTGACGCTGTTCGGAATCACACTCGCCACCGGCCTCGTGGTCGACGACGCCATTGTGGTGATTGAAAACATTGAGCGCCATCTTCAGGAAGGTGAGCGCGATCCCGTCAAAGCCTCGGTCGATGCCATGAAGGAAGTAACCGGAGCCGTAATCGCAACCTCACTCGTGCTCGTGGCCGTCTTTGTGCCAGTGGCCTTTTTCCCCGGCACCACCGGAATTCTGTTCCGCCAGTTCGCTCTCACCATCGCGTTTTCGATTGCCATCTCCGCCTTCAATGCGCTTACCCTTACCCCCGCGCTCTCCGCGCTCCTGCTCGGACGTGAGCACGGCGAAAAGAACTGGTTCTTCAAGCAAGTCGACCGTTTCCTGGGAGCCGTGACCAATGGTTACGTTCACGCCCTGCGAACGTTCCTGCGTTTTGAAATCTTGGCTCTAATCCTGTTTGCCGGCGGCCTCGGCCTTGCCTACTACGTCTTCGGCAAGGTCCCACAAGGCTTCGTGCCGACCGAGGACCAGGGATACCTTATCGTCGCCGTGCAAGCTCCAAGCGGAGCTTCGCTCGAATACACCAGGAAAATCGGCGCTCAGGTAACCGCCATCACCAAGAACATTCCTGAAATCCTGGCTACCTTCTCCGTTACCGGCTTTAGCTTCGGTGGTGCGACGCCCAACGCGGGCATTGTTTTCCTGACCCTACAGCCCTACGAGAAGCGCAAGGGTCCCGAGCACACCGCTGCCGCCGTCATCGAAAGACTGCGCGGACCTTTGTTTGGAATCTCGGGAGCGATTGTCATTCCCTTTGAGCCGCCCGCCGTCCAGGGTCTCGGCCAGTTCGGCGGATTCCAATACGAACTCCTTGATCAAGGCAGCCATACCCTTCAGGATCTCGACAAAACCGACCACGAACTGATCCGCGCCGCCGGAGCCAGGCCGGAAAAAGATCTCACCGGATTGTTCAGCACCTATACCGCAAACGATCCGCAATATGTCATCACCATCGATCGCGAAAAAGCCAAGAGCCTGCACGTCCCGCTAAGCCAGATCACCGACACCCTCGGCATCTACATGGGCTCGGCCTACATCAACGATTTCGATTTCAATAACCGCTCGTATCGGGTGTATGTGCAGGCCGACAAGCAATTCCGTTCCCACCCGCAAGATATTGGCCAGTATTACGCGCGCTCGGATTCCGGCGCCATGATCCCGCTGGCCAATCTGGTGGCGGTCACGCAGACCGCCGCGCCCCAGGTCATTGGCCACTACAATCTGTTCCGCTCCGCAGAAATCAACGGCTCGGCCGCCCCCGGTTTCAGCTCCGGACAGGCCATCAGCGCCATGCAGCAACTCTCGGCCAAGACCTTGCCGCAGGGCTACACCTATGAATGGTCCGGGATCTCGCTCGAAGAATTAGCCTCAGGATCGACCACGCTTATCCTGTTCGGCCTCGGGACCCTGGTTGTCTACCTCACTCTTTCTGCGCAATACGAGAGCTTCGTGCTCCCCTTCATCATTCTGCTCGCCGTGCCCATGGCGTTGTTAGGCGCGCTCTCCGCCCAATGGCTGCGCAGCCAGCAGAACGATGTTTACTGCCAGGTGGGGTTAGTCATGCTGGTCGGACTCGCCTCGAAGAACGCCATCCTGATCGTCGAATTCGCCGAACAGCTGCGCGAGCGCGGGATGACCATACTCGAATCCGCCGTAGAATCCGCTCGCATCCGCCTGCGGCCCATTCTGATGACGTCCTTGGCCTTCATCTTGGGCGTTGTCCCCTTGGTCACCGCCAGTGGAGCCGGTGAAAACGGACGCCATTCCGTCGGCACTACCGTTTTCGGCGGCATGATCATGAGCACGATCCTGAACCTGTTCTTCATCCCCGTCCTCTACTTGCTGATCGAAGGTTTCCGGGAACGCCGACGCAAACCCAAACCCGCCTAAGGGAAGGGCCTTCTGCAGCGGACAGAAGTCGCAAGGTCCGAGCCCCGCGCAGCTTGGTCCGGCTGCGGTCGGCGGTGGCAATTGTCCGCCACACCCGCTTGCGGCAAGCGGTATCATTCCCCATGCTCAGCACATTCGGTCCCGTCGCCTGCATCCTGCTTTGCTCGATCGCCGCTCTTGCCCAGCCGCCCTGGAGCTTCGTCGTCTCCGGCGATTCCCGTAACTGCGGAGATGTCGTCATGCCCGCGATAGCCGGCGGCGCGCATCACGATCAGGCCGTGTTTTACTGGCATCTTGGCGACTTTCGCGCCATCTATGATTTCGACGAGGATTACAAACAAGTCGCCTCCAATTCCAAAGTCATCATCGACTACGAAAATGCAGCCTGGGACGATTTCATTGAAAGTCAACTATCGCCATTCGCCGGTATCACCGTCTACCTCGCCATCGGTAATCACGAACTCTATCCACCCAAGACCCGCGCCGATTACCTCAATCAGTTTGCCGACTGGCTTGACACACCGGAACTGGAGCAGCAGCGACTCCGCGACAACCCAAAAGATCATCACCTTCACACCTACTACCACTGGCAGCGTGGAGGCATCGATTTCATCGCGCTCGATAGTTCTTCTCCCGACCAGTTCGACCACAATCAGCTTGCCTGGTTCGAGAGTGTGCTCGCTGCGGACGCGAAGGATCCCGCGATCGCCACCGTGGTCGTAGGCATGCACGAAGCCCTACCCGATAGCATTGCTCGCAGCCACAGCATGAGCGACTATCCGCAAGAGGAGGCGAGTGGTCGCACCGCCTACGGCGATCTGCTCAAGCTGCAACAAACCGCCGCCAAGAACGTCTACATTCTGGCCAGCCACTCGCATTTTTTCATGGAGGGTGTTTTCAATACCGACTACTGGCGCGAGCACGGCGGTGTACTTCCTGGATGGATCATCGGCACCGCGGGCGCCGTCCGCTATGCCCTCCCGCCCGACGCGGGCGATGCCAAAGTCGCGAAAACCAACGTCTACGGATACCTCCTCGGCACGGTGAACCCCGACCGCACCATCGCTTTCCAGTTCCGCGAACTCCAGGAAAAGGATATTCCGGCGAACGTAGTCACCCGCTTCTCTCCGGACTTTGTCCACCAGTGTTTCGTCGCCAATCCTCCACGCTAGAACGGTCGCCAGGCACCGGGTCGGTGCGCCCGAGCGAGCGCGGTTGCTGCGAGCCCCCGGGGCTCCATTCCGCGAGTTTGCGTTCCGGCAAGAAAAACGAGAGTGCTATGAAGACGAAGATGAAGTACGAAAGGCGGGCCCTAAACGCCAGCGGCACGGAGGCGATGTAGAGAAGCAACGCGATGGGATTCTTAAGTTGGATACGCCGATGGTAACCTACCGCCCCGGCATCGTCGCGATGGTGTTGAATAATTGCCGAGCGCAGCAGCGCGAAAGAGAAAGAGCACAGCGCGAGCACAAAACCATAAAGAGCCACGGCGCGCGGGTCGCGATGGTTGTTGCCCATATACGCGGTAACGAAGGGTACCAGTGACATCCAGAACAACAGTGCGTTGTTCGACCAGAGGAGTCGAGCGTCAGCGTGGCGAGCGGCGTGCAGCATGCAGCAGGTGATGATGATTCACCCACATGATGGCGACGACCAGGAAGCTCAAGAGATAGCTAAGGAACCGCGGCGCCAGGCCGCGTAGAGAGCTGAGGGTGGTGTCACGCGGACCTTGAGCTCCAGCACCATGATGGTAATGATCACGGCGATGACTCGGTCGCTGAAAGCTTCCAGGCGATTGGTACCTATAGCGTCCATTTTTATCAGATCAGGTCGCGGCCTGGCCGAGTGGATTCACAACCGGGCAACGAGCCCAATGTCGGGTCCCGATTTCAACCAGCGGCGGCAGAAGGGCGCGGCACGCCACCACCCGAGCCGAGCAGCGCGGTTCGAAAGGACATCCGGAGGGAAGTTGCGCAATCGGCGGAACCGTGCCTTCGATGGTGGCCAGCGGAAGGGAACGATCAGTAGCTAGCGTGGGAATGGCGCGCAGCAATCCCCGAGTATAAGGATGAGCGGGCGCGCGGAAGACATCGGCCTTTGTGCCGAGCTCGACCAGGCTACCCGCGTACATGACAGCAACGCGATCGGCCACGTGCGAGACCACGGCCAGATCGTGCGAGATAAAAAGCATCGCCAAACTGAACTTATGCCGAAGATCGTTGAGCAGGTCGAGAATTTGCTGCTGGATGGTCACGTCCAGCGCCGTAGTCGGTTCGTCCGCGATGAGCAGTTGCGGGCGGTTGACGATGGCCATGGCGATCATGACGCGCTGCCGCATTCCTCCGGAGAGCTGATGTGGGTAACTGCGGGCGCGCGCTTCGGGGTCGGAGATGGCGACGTCGCGCATGCCTTCGACGGTCCGCCGCCATGCCTCGGCTTTCGCTACGTTGTGGTGGGCGAGCACGGCCTCCGCGATCTGATCGCCAACACGCATGACCGGATTCAGCGCGGTCATCGGCTCCTGAAAAATCATGGCCATGCGCGAGCCGCGAAGCCGTCGCAGCTGAGCGGGGGAAAGACTGGTCAGCTGTGTGGTGCCGTCGGCGCTCTGAAAAAGGATATCGCCTCTGACGGCGGCCGCGGGCGGCAACAATCCCATGATGGCCAGCGAGGTGACGGATTTCCCCGAGCCGGATTCTCCGACCAGGCCGAGCACCTCGCCAGGGGCAATCGAAAAGGAGAGGCTACGAACGGCGGCTAACGGTGCGCCGGCACTTGGCGGAGGCGAAGGATGGCGTGTCCGCGCCCCACGGGACTGCGGAAATTCGATGGTCAGATCGCGGACGTGAAGCAACGCGCACACCAGGCTTATGGTAGCAGCGGGCCGGCCATTCCCCGGAAGTCTACTTTTTCGGACGTGACTCCGGCGGCACCAATCCAGCGACACGGTAATACACGACGAGTTGGCCGTAATGCTCGCCAGCGTGCTCGAGCAGTCCCCACGCCATGTCGGAGACTCGCACCTGCTGGTTCGCGAAGGGGTCGACGATCAAGTCGCTCATGCCCTTGTCGCCTTTTTGCTGGATGGCGGCGGCGCCATCAGCGAACGCCTTCTTCACAAATTCAACCACCGCCGCTTTGGATTTATACTGCTCGCGTTTGACGTCTTCTTCGGGCGGCGGCTTCAGGCCCATCGCCGGATTGGTGAAGAAGTAATTCGCGTTCGCCGCGTGCAGCAACTGCTCGGCGAAACTGCGCTCCGCTGGCACCGGCTTGAAGTCGTATTTGTCGTCGGGAAAATCTTCTGCCATGGCAATCAACTTATGCCCGACGTAGTTCCAGTTTTCCAGCAGAACCTGCGAAGGCCCGACCGCAGGCTTCGGCGGCGCCTCTTTCTTCATCGTGTCCTGAGCGACAGAGATGGCAGCAAGCATCAGCCCCGCAAAAACAAGTCGCACCAGCGGTCTGTTCATTGTGCAATTCCTCCGTTCGTGATTGTTAGTTGAGCCCAGCCTTGCTCAGCATTTCCAGAAACTGCTTCTGCGTCCGCATGTCGATTGACTGCGCCACCAGCTTGCCTTCCCGGTCGTAAACAAAGCTCTTCGGAATCCCCTCGACCACAAACATCCCATTTGCCTTCCGGCCGGGATCGAGCAGAACGGGAAACGAAATTCTACGCTCGCGGATAAACGGCTCGACCTTGACCTCCTCTTCGTCCGAGATCCCGAGCACGACGAATCCCTTCGATGCAAAGCGCTGGAAAAGCGTTTCCAGATCCGGCATCTCTTTGCGGCAGGGTGGACACCATGTCGCCCAGAAATTCACCAGGACGACTTTGCCGCGCAGCCCGGAAAACGTCCAGCTCTTGCCGGAAAGATCCTTCAGCGTAAACTCCGGATGCTCCCGTTTGCGGTCTTCGGCCTCGAGCCGCGCCATCGCCGCCTGAACCTGCTCCTGGTTGGCGAGATCCGGCGCGACTTCCACATGCTCATATCTCACCAACGTGGCCAGCTCCAAGTATGGATAGGCAGGCATCCGCTCGTCCGAGGGGGGGCCAGCGGTTGTGCCCTCGGCCTTCGCCCAGGGCACGGGTTGCTCGCGCAACGCCTCGGCCAAAGTGGTCGCCACTTCCTGCAGCGTGTCATGTCCGAAGTCTCCTTCGGTCGAAAGTCCTGCCAAATGCACGATCAAGCGCATTTTGTTGGGGCTCGAGGGCAGTTTCCGGATCTTTAGCGCGAGATCCCTGGTGGCTCCCACCCGCGCATCGTCGGGCAGCGCGCGCAGACCGCCCAGCTGATCGGCGATCGGCTTCTCGTCGGCGCTCCACACAATTTCTTTCGTCTCCGCCGATGCAAAGTGGAGGCCAAGCGCAGCGGCGGCAACCACAACCGCGACGAAGGCGACCGAAATCGGCAAGCGGCGACCATTGCTCCGAAGTCTCATCGCCTCTCAGCTTAACAACAGAAGCGATTTTCCGCACCAACTCTGGAACAAAAGGCCACTCGCTCTTTTTGGATAAGCACCGGGGTTGCGCTCGCTCTGGGTTCGCTCGATCGCCGAATACCAAATCTGAGTTCCTGGTACCGTCAAGGCGTCCACCGGCAGAGAGAAGCAGGTCGCTCCCGAACCGCTCACCGTGCGCGTCCAAGCGGCCAAAAGCAAGTCCATAGTTCGGCGCGAGTGATTCATTGACACTTGGGTCAACCGGAACGGTTCTTGGCACTGCATCGCGACCCACGCTACACCAATGCCCGACGCGGGCTCATAGTCGGGACTGTTCAGGAAGAAGCAGCCATTGCACCGCCGATTTTCGAAACCTTGATTGCCCCTCGGAATGGCTGAATTCCCCGCCAAACTCGGCCAAAAAGGAACTTTCCAAGAGATTCCGAAGTCGGAAAAATTCAATCTGCGCAGGCGGAGGTCGGGCAAAGCTGCGACCCAGTCATCGGGTCGACACTCCGACCAGACCGTCCACCAGCACCGTTTCTGCCCCAGAAAAGCTATAATCCTCCCTCGGTGCGTATCCTTCTGTTCAGCGACATTCACAGCAACCTGGAAGCCCTGGACTCCTGCCTGGCGGCTGCGCCGAGTCATGATCTGGTCATTAACCTGGGCGATACGGTCGGATACGGTGGCAATCCCAACGAGGTCATTGCCAAGTCGCGATCCCTGGGACACGTCTTCGTTCGCGGCAATCATGACAAGGCCGTGAGCGGTCTTATGAATCTTGAGGAATTCAACCCCATCGCGGGTCTGGCCACGCTCTGGACGCGCGATCAGCTGACCCCGGAAAATCTCGACTGGCTGCGTTCCCTTCCGCACGGGCCGATCCAGCTCGAACAGCTTCCCGGCATCCAGTTCGTGCACGGCTCGGCCCTCGACGAGGATGAATACATGGTAAGCGCGCGGGATGCAATCGTGCCGCTCATTACCAATCCCGTGCCGATCACATTCTTCGGACATACTCACCTGCAGGGCGGTTTCGTGCTGACGGGAGAGGTCAGCGAATCCTACCGTCCGGGATATCGCACCATCGGCCAGCCCGAATCCTCCGACTGGCCGCTGCGCAAGGACCGGCGCTACCTTATTAACCCCGGTTCGGTCGGCCAGCCTCGCGATGGCGACTGGCGTGCGGCGTTCGCTATGTTCGATTCCGAGTCCTGGATCGTGACTTTCTATCGTGTCCCTTACAACCTGCGCGTGGCGCAGGAGAAGATCATGGCGGCGAATTTGCCGCACCGCTTGGCGACGCGGCTGGCTACGGGAAGATAGGGATTGCGGAACAGTTGGGATGGATTTATCGCACCGCCCTGGTTCGGTAGAGCACGATCCTCGAAAATTCCCGATAAAGCACGAAGTGCGGGTTTCGGTCGAGCCATTCCAGCCGCGGCTCCGCAATTTCGTCGTTCGGCTTGTAGACGATCAGAATCCCGTCGCCGGGCAGGCGGTTGAGTGCGTCATACAAAGCCGTGCCGCTTTCTGGCAGACGATGGACCGGCAGATAGGTCTGCCAGGCGAACACCGGGTAGTTGAAATTCGCGTACAAAATGGTGCCTGACCTGAGATTTTCGTTCAGGAACGCAGAGACCCGCATTTCCTCCGATTCCTCGTCGTCCAGGAAAGGATCGTCGAAACGATGGCGGTCGGGCGCGAAGGTCAATGCGAGCCCCCCGACCAGGATGACTGTGCCCGCAATTCGAGCGGCGCGGCCCGGGAGTTTCACGGTGGTACCAAGTCCGATACCAGCGAGCAAGAACAACGGAGGTGCCACGGGCATCGCGTAGCGCGGCTCTTTATGGTGCAAGGCGCTGAAGAAGACAAGCAACGCCGCCGCCCACAGCCAAAGGAACGCTTCCAGCCTGTGCCCCTGCTTTCCCAGGCCATGTCGGGCCAGGCGGTGTTCGGTGGCGCCCGGTTTGGCCGTGCCGTCCTGATTTTCCTGCCTGCGATTCTCCCGGTACTCCCAAGCCCGTCGCACGATCCATAGCGCCAGCCCGGCGAGCGTAATCCATGAAAAAATGTTGCCAAAATTTCTGAGGTAGAAGGAGAAGGACTCTCCCGGTCCCTCGAAGTTTGTCCAGCCGTGCTGGAAGGTATGAAGAAAGCCCCCGTAACGGAGGCGTGACCAGCACAAGTACGGCCCAATCCCGGCGGTCAGCCCGGCGGCGCAGGCCAGGGCTGCGCGCCACCAGCGGTCTGCGGCAAAGACCAGAAGGGCAAGTACGCCGACCGTCGACAGGGAAGCGAAGCGCATAAGGACAGCGAGCGCAAGCGCGAACCCGGCCCACGCAAAGCGAAGGTCGTTCTGCCGGTGAAGCGCACGCAGCAGAAGCCAGAACCCGAGTGCGATGAGTGTGAGAGCCGGGCTGTCCGAGAGCAGGCCGTTGCCCGTGGCGTCGCTGATGAACCCGGGGGGGAAGACACCGACGAAGAACGGCGTGAAGGCGAGCAACAGCGCCGCGATGGCAGCCGAGATTGGTCCTGCAATCATCCGCCCGCTGCCATACAAACACAGCGGACCGAGCGCGTTCAGCAATGCGGTTACTATGCAGGCGGCATACACGTGATGCCAGACGATGAACACCGCCGCAAACAGGATCGAGAGCAATGGCGGCCGGCTGTCAAGCTCGGAATAGTTGGTTTTGCCGCAGCAAATGACATCCGCGTTCTGCAGGTAAACGGCTTCATCCCAGAAGCGGACCTGCGAAAGTGTCCAGAGGCGCAGCACGAATGCCGCCGCGACCAACAAAACAAGGAAGGCGGATTCCAGTATGAATCGTCGCCTGATGAGGCGCGAAGTGGAGCTTGGCGCGGGATCGAGTTGTAGGGCCCTAGTCATCCGAAGGGCGGTCTGGCGCACGCGCACGACGTGCCTGGCAGGGAGCTAAGTATATATCGACCGTCTGCGGTGGCAAAATACGATGGCCTTCTGCCTTTTGACCGAAGGTGATTGATTACCAACCCGCGGCGCACGTTGTAAACTCGGTCTATGCTTTCGCGTTCCGATTCCAGCAATCTTTTCTCGGCGCCGAAATCCGCGACCGCTGCGCATATGGCTCACGTGGATGGCGGAGCCCGTGGCAATCCAGGGCCTTCTGGGTACGGAGTCGCCATCAGCGACGCCTCCGGCAAGCCGGTGGCCGAACTCAGCCAATACCTGGGTCACCACACCAACAACTATGCCGAGTACCAGGGCCTGCTCGCGGCACTCCGCTATGCCAGCGAGAACCAGATCAAATCGCTGACGATCATCAGCGATTCCGAGCTGATGGTACGGCAGATGAAGGGCATCTACAAAGTACGGCATCCCGATCTGCGCACGCTGTACGATCAGGCCCAGAAACTGGTGCGGGGCCTTGAACACTTTGAAATCCGGCACGCGCTGCGCGAGCACAACAAGGTTGCGGATCGTCTGGCCAACGAAGCGATGGATCGGGGCCGGTAAGGAGCCGAGACATTGCCGAGCCTGGTTTACTCTGCCGCCGAGTGATCGTGCACAATCTTCCAGCCTTCGGGAAATTTGCGAAAAATCAGGGTAAATAAGCCGTGCGGTGTCTTGCCGTCGGACATCGTCAGATGAAACTCTCCGCGAACGAAGGCCGAATCCGGCCCCAGCATCGCGATGCGCAGGTTCGCGAATTCCAACTTGCCCATTTCCCGGCCCGCGCCCTGGTAATGCCTCCGGTAGCGATCTAGCGCCGCCTGCCAACCCTTCGATTCATGGGCTCCGGAGAAGAACGTCAGCTCGGGAGAATTCCAATAGCCGGCCATGAAGCTCTCGAGATCTCGGCGATTCCAGGCTGCCTGCTGATCTTCGATGACTCTACGAATGGTGTTACGGGCGATCTCGTCGCTCGCTTGTCCGCTCCCGGCGACAGCTAAGGCAGTGATCACACCCAGCAGCAGAACAAAATCACGCATAGGCGCTCCCCAACAAAGTCTGCTAGGCATCATACCGTCTGGATGGGAAAGGCACGGGGGAAAACTCGGAGAGACGGGAGGAAGCACGTAGCGGAAAATGCCGTGGTCCGCCGCGGAAGCGAGCGTCAATTGCCCGGCGACAATGGAGGAGCGCGAGGCAGCTCGAAACGCCGCCGGCCCGTCCCCTAGGCGCGCGTTTTTTTCGTCGCCGAAGCCGCCTTCACCTTGACCGTCTCCCAGGGCCGCTTCGGACGCTCCACTTCGGGCTGATCGCGGTCCTTGATGCGATCGTACTGGTACGACTCGCTCACCGTTCCAAGAGACTCGTTGTAGAGGCTCGGCAGATCGAGCCCTTCCTTCATTTCCGAAGCGAACTGCTGCAGAGCTTTCAGGTGATCGGCCGTCGCCGGTACCTCGGTCTTGGTGGTCTTCAGAAACTGCTGGTAGCCGCGATTGACCAGCTTCGAAATTTCACTGCCGATCAAGTACCCGGGATAGGCGAAAATCTTCGCCCCGCCATCGTCGGTCTTCTGAATGGCCGCCGAGCAATTGTATTTCTTTAGAAATACGCGGGTTTGCGCGCCCGGAGCCTCAATGAGGTCAAAGCCGTGATCCTTTAGCCATGTGACTATGTCTTCGTAACTTCGCTGTTCGACCTTCGCTGTCATTTGATAAGCTCAATTCCTGTTGCATCCGGTTAGATGCGGCTTGCAAGCTTTTGATGGAACCAAAACTCGTACCGCGAATCTAAAAGGCGTTAGAATGCCGCAACGCTAGTATAGATATACCTTTTTGGGATTGCGGGCACATTACTCTAGTCATAGAGGCGTAACTGTCAATGACTCCAGCCAACTCCGGCTCCGCTGCATCCCTCTCGCTTGATCGCGCGCTAGGAGCGTCGAACGAGGCCGGAAAATCTGTGTTCGCGCGCATCGGCAACACCCCGCTCTTGCCATTGGATGCGGTTTCCGGTGTGCTTCCCGACGCCCAACGTGCCCAGGTCAAACTTTTGGGCAAGGCCGAATGGTACAACCCGGGGGGATCGGTCAAGGACCGTGCCGCAGCCAGTATTGTGGCGGATGCACGCCGCTCGGGCAAACTCGCTCCCGGAAGAACGCTGCTCGATTCCACCAGCGGCAACACCGGTATTGCCTATGCGATGCTTGGAGCCGCGCTCGGATTCCCGGTCACGCTCTGCGTGCCGGAGAATGTCTCCCCGGAGCGAAAACGCATTCTACAGGCATATGGAGCAAATATCATCTATACGAATCCTGCCGAAGGATCCGATGGCGCCATCAAGGTCGCGCGGCAACTGGCGGAACGTCACTCCGACCTTTATTTTTACGCCGATCAGTATTCGAACGATGCCAACTGGCGCGCCCATTACGAAACCACCGCGAATGAAATCTGGCAGCAAACCGAAGGGCGCATCACTCACTTCGTCGCCATGCTCGGCACCACCGGAACTTTTGTCGGCACTACGCGCCGGCTGAAAGAGCTCAATCCAGGGATCCGATGCGTCTCGCTGCAGCCGGACTCCCCCTTTCATGGCATCGAAGGCGCGAAGCACCTTGCGTCGGCCGTCGTGCCTCGGATTTACGACGCCTCGCTTGCCGATGACAATCTGGAGATCGTCACCGAAGATGCGCATATCATGGCGAGGCGCCTGGCGCGGGCACAGGGCTTGCTGGTAGGAGTATCGGCCGCCGCGGCGGTGGTCGGCAGCCTGCAGGTTGCCGGGCGCCTGAAACTCGGGCAGCCCGCTACCATTGTCACGATCCTTTCCGACTCCGGCGACAAGTATTTGAGCGAAAGATTCTGGCATGAAGGAGGAGATTGAATCGTCGCGGGACGGCAGGTACTGAATCATTGGTTGGAGGACGAAATGATTCGACGATTCAGGGACTGAATGCTCAGGCTCTCCGCATCCGTCTACCTGTCCCTTCGTGAGCATGGAGAGGAGATCTATCCCCATGAGTGCTGCGGAGTTTTGCTCGGGCTCTTTGGCGACGATGGGGTAAAGACCGTGTCGCGCATTGCGCGCTGCGGCAATACTCGCGCAGATTCGCCTCACAATCGCTATCACATTGACCCCAAGGAACTGATCCGCATCCAGCGTGAAGGCCGCGAGCGCGGTGAGGATATCGTCGGCTTCTACCATTCCCACCCCGACCACCCGGCGCGATGGTCGCCCACCGATCTGGCCGAGGCCCACTGGTTCGGGTGTTCCTACGTGATCACAAGCGTGGAGAAGGGCAAGGCGGTGCTCACGCATTCGTTCGAACTCGTGGGCGGCGATGAGCCCGACAAGAGATTCGAAGACGAGAAAATCGAGAGGTTCTGAACATTTTCGACTTGCATCTTTCGCCGGTAGCAAGGCATCTTTATGTGCATGCCCCGAATCCAAATTCCATCTCCGCTGCGCCAATACTCAGGCAAACAGGCTTCGGTCGATGTCCCCGGACAAACCGTGGGCGATGCCTTGGCCGGTCTGGTCTCGCAGCATCCCGACCTGAAACGTCATCTCTATACTGAGGACGGCAAGCTCCGCGCCTTCGTCAATGTCTATGTCAACGACGAGGACATGCGTTACCTCCAGAAAGAAGCCACCACGGTCAACGACGGTGATACCATTTCGATAGTGCCGTCGATTGCCGGCGGTTGCTGCCCTGCGATTCTCTGATTACGGTTTGCGGAGTATGCTCTGCGCTGCGACAAATCGCTGGATGTGCTGCCCCGCGCGTTGTGTAGTTCGCGTGTGAGTTTGCGATCCGCCAAGTCGACAATAGACAATAAATAAAGGAAGCCATGGTCACCCTTTCCGATGTCAAACCCGCCGAAGCCCCAGCCGTTCTGAGCAACGATGAAATCCTGCGCTACTCGCGCCATCTCATCATGCCCGAAGTCGGCATGCAAGGGCAGCAGAAGCTGAAGGCCGCGAAGGTACTCTGCATCGGAGCGGGCGGCCTCGGTTCGCCGCTGGCGCTTTACCTGACCGCCGCCGGCGTCGGCACACTCGGCATTGTGGACTTCGACGTGGTGGACTATACGAACCTGCAGCGTCAAATCATCCACACCACCGCCGACGTTGGCCGCAAAAAGCTCGATTCCGCCGCCGACAAGCTGAAGGCGATCAATCCGTTCCTGAACCTGCGAACCTTCGACATGAAGCTGAGCAGCGCGAACGCGCTCGACCTGTTTCGCGAATTCGACATCGTCGCCGACGGCACGGACAATTTCCCCACCCGCTACTTGGTCAATGACGCCTGCGTGCTCACGGGCAAGCCCAACGTTTACGGATCCATTTTCCGCTTCGAAGGGCAAGCGAGCGTGTTTGCCACCGAAGACGGGCCGTGCTACCGCTGTCTCTATCCCGAACCACCCCCGCCCGGCCTGGTTCCCTCCTGCGCCGAAGGCGGAGTGCTCGGCATCTTGCCCGGTCTGGTTGGCGTGATTCAGGCGACCGAAACGATCAAGCTGATTCTCGGGCAGGGCGACTCGCTTGCCGGACGACTGCTTCTGGTCGATGCGCTTGGCATGAAGTTCCGCGAACTGAAACTGCGCAAGAATCCGGAATGCCCCGTTTGCGGCACGCATCGCAGCATCACCAAGCTGATTGACTACGATCAGTTCTGCGGAATTCGCGGGCAGGAGGAACCCGTCTATGGAGGCTTGTCGGTAATGTCGGTGGAAGAACTGAAAAAGAGTCTGGATGCCAAGGCCGACATTTTTATTCTCGACGTGCGGGAGCCTCACGAATATCAAATCTGCAACCTGGGCGGATATCTCATTCCACTGGGCGACCTGCCCAAGCGCATCAACGAACTCGATAGTAGCCGCGAGATCGTGGCCCATTGCAAAATGGGCGGCCGCAGCGCCAAGGCCGTGGCCTTCCTCAAGCAGGCCGGCTTCACCAAAGTCCATAATCTGACCGGCGGCATTCTGGCCTGGGCCGATCGCGTCGATCCGAAGATGCCAAAGTACTGAGCGCAATGCTCGAACCTAAGGAATCACGCAAGAACAAGTTTACAGTTGCGGCTTGATGGTGTGGTTCCACTGGGGCAAAGTTTCATGGGGCTGCAATCGAAGGGAAGCAATTTGATCGGGTGTGGGCTTGAGACCGCAAGGATAGAAACGGCGGTCAAGGTAGGCGGTGACCTGAAGTCCGGTTTGGGTTTGGGTGGTGCGGGCGCGGTTGAGGATCTTCTGATAGGAATCCAGCGGCTCGCCCGCCCAGTTGCGTGAGACTTCGGAGAAGAGGCGATGCTCGATGGGGTTCCATTTCGAAGCGCCGGTGGGATAGTGGGCAACGGTGAGGGCCAGGGCAAAGGAGTTCGCCAGTTGGGACTGGATCTCGGTTTTCCAGGCATGACAACGGCAACTGTTTGCTGCCCCCGGTCTCGGCCAAAATGAGCAGTTGGCGGAAACCGCGATAGCGGGTAGAACCTTCCTGGTGCCACCAATGAGCGATGGCATGAGCGGCAAAGGCGGAGGTATCGTGGGAAACGCCGACCACCAGAGCCCCGCGATTTTCCAGAACATCGTAAATCCCATAGGGAATGGCGACGCCGATGGAATCGGTGCGGAAGTCGTGATCGCAGACGCGCCGCGGGGCAGATTCCCAACGACGTCCAGGATTTTTGAAATTGCCGACGAGTTCGCGTTTCTTGTTGTCCACGCTGACGATGGGCAGATGACGGCGCTGGAATCGGTAGCGCAGCTCGGCGAGATATTCGAATTGCAGGTTGCGGTGGGGACTGGAATTGGTCGAGATCTGCTTGTGATTGACGCGCAAGGAATAGCCCAGGTCATGAAGCAGGCGGGCGACGGTATTGGGCGAGACGGCAATGCCGAGTTTGGCCAACTCCTCGGCGATCGTGGTGGTCGACCGGCGTAAGCCGGTGATGGGATCGCCCGCGGTATCGTGTTCGAGCAGGCAATGGAGAAGGGCGATTATGTCGGGCGTTTTTTTTCCGTCGGAGTACGCCCCCCGCCGGTGCGGCGCGATCGGCCGCTGACCACATTCTGATCCAGCAGTTGCTGACGACCGCGAGAGACGGTATGCACGTCCAAGCCCAGGAAATCGCCCAGCAGCGTATCCCCGCCGTGGCCCAAGCGGATGGACTCCAGCCCAGCAAACAATCGGCGCTGTTGTTCATCAAGCAGGCCATAGAACAGCAGAATGGCGGCCTTGAGTTCATCGGGAGAAGCCTGGAGGTCGGCGGAATGGACAGCGACAGGAACGGCCTGAGCGCTGCGCCGGGCAAGCAACTGCTGACGGCGAGGGACGGATTCGATGGCGGTATAGAGAAACTGGCCCTCCACCTCCATTCGCGCCAAGCGCTGTTGCTCGGCCAGATGGCGGAGAGGTTGCTGCACTTCGGCGTGCAGGGCATCGGCCAATTCCTGGGCGTAATAGCCGTTGGCAGACTGGTTGACGAAGGTTTCTAGGGTAGCCAGTAGGGTGCCGTGACGGGAGAACCAGACCCCTTCATGCGACCACAGTCCCCGATCGTCGAAGTGAGCGATTTCGGGCAGGGTGTAGAAGCGGCCGCGATGGGTGTAGCTGGCGAGATAGTGAAGCTGCTTCAGTTTCCGAAAGACCGTGAGACCGGTGTCTGTGCCGAGAACGCGTTTCAACTCGGGTAGATCGGCGATCTTGTTCCGACGGAGATGTTGGCGCAGGACAGAGGGATCGAAGGAAGGGGGTCGCATAATGTTAGAGTTCACACTCCTTGCGTGGAATAGTGAGAACTATAACATAATGATCTAAACCTTGGCAGGGAATATCGATCGCGGCTTTCGAGCCTGTAGATCACAATCCCGAATGGTTAACGGTTGGACCACCGAGCTCTATTAAGCGGATCTAGATGTTTAAATTAACACTATCAATGGTAGCTTATTGTTGCGAGGTCCCTAAGGTCTCGGCTGGGATTGGCTGGAGCAAACGTTGCAGGCACGACGGATGCTAGCTTCGGTTCGCTCCCGCATCGGGAGCGGAAGCTGAAGACGAGCGCCGGCGGCAAAATCTGCGTGATTTCCGAACTCGGGAAAGCGGCCAATCCATGGCCCTGCCTTGTCGGGCCGGAAGCCGCCCAGTGCCGACATACTCTCGCCGTGCAAGAGGCGGGTGACACGGTTTTTGGGTTTGCAATGTGAAACCAATGAAGCGGAGGGCTTTCATGGCGAGATCCTGCTTTCTATTTCTTCTGTTGCTCCTGTCGGTTCATCTCGCGGGCGCCCAGACCGGCAATACTCCCGTGCAAAGCGCGGCGGCCCCGATGCAGCAACAAGCGAGTGCGCCCGCGCCGCCGCAAACAACGGAACCAACCTCGAACTTCACATCCGCAAAAGGGTTCGTGCTCGAGGATGCGACCCCGGTAAAGATGCGATTCAACCGGACCGTCTCTTCTGCCGATGCGCACGTCGGTGATACGGTGGATTTCGAGGTGCTGCAAGATGTCAGCGTGAACGGGACGCTGGTGATTCCCAAGGGCGGATTTGCCTTCGGCACCGTTACCGAAGCTCAGCCCAAGCGGCGAATGGCGCGGGGTGGGAAACTCGAGATCAATCTGGACTACGTCAAGTTGCTGAGCAGTGACAAGGCAGCTTTGCGTGCGGTAAACGGAGGAAACGGCGGCGGTCACGTCGGCGCCATGACGGCGGGCATCGTGGCCACCGGCATCGTTTTTTTCCCAGCGGCGCCATTTTTTCTGTTTATGCATGGCAAGGATATTACGCTGCCAAAAGGCGCGGAATTAACCGCGTACGTCAATGGCGACATGAAACTCGACTTGGCGAAGTTCCAACCGTCAGTGTCCGCGCCGCAGCCGGATCTCAGTGTCAGCGGCAATGTTCATCCTGCCAGTTCCGCATCCGCCAAGCTGCAGATCGATTCCACTCCCCCCGGTGCGGATATCGAGGTGGACGGCAGTTTTATGGGCAGCACTCCTTCGGAGGTTCAGGTGGCGGAAGGTGAGCATTCGATTGTCATTAAGAAAGCAGGGTTTAAGAATTGGGAACGAAAACTGAAGACGAGCGGGGGAAGTAGCGTGCGCCTCGGAGCCGAGTTGGAAAGGCCCGATCACTCCAGCGCCGTGGTCGAGAGTCATTAGCCGAGTTTGGTGCCCAAAATCAAGGGGAGCACCTTGGTGCTCCCCGCATTGCCTTGTCCTTCGTTCGCGAGTTCAATTACTTGCTCGAACCAGCGCTCATTTCGGCTTTCTCAATCTTGCCAATGGCCAGCGCGTACTTCTTGCCACCGAAGCGCACTTCAGAAACTGAAGCCTGCCCGCCACTGTGATCAACGACGGTAGAATCGGAGTTGTAGGGCCTGTCGAGAGTGATGACTCTTGCCGAAGCCTTCACCACTTCCTTGCCCCCCTGCAGGAAACTCACTTCTACGTTCGATCCCGTGCCCTCCCATCGCAGTTGATAGTCGCCGGGGGCAAGCTGCTGGCCGTTTACCGCGAGTGGTTCCTGCACGTGCAACGAACCCTTGCTGATTGCGAACGCACTCGATGCGAGCAGCACGGCCAGTCCGAGCACAACAGTCTTTAGCAGTTGATTCCGTTTCATTGGCTCCTTCGCTTTCTGCCCGGTTTCGGCCGGGACTTTAGGGGCGGCTGGTGGTAGTGCGAGGACATTCAACCGAGAGCTTGCCTTTTCCGCGCGAAGTCCTACAATGCGCATGTCAGGGTGACGCAAAAAGACGCGGGCCTCAAACTCGTTCTTTTTGTTCGGACCCGGCGCACTCAGGGCCGCCAAACCACGCATGCGCCAGTCCCGTCACCCTGCAAAGCTTGTCAGTGGATCAAACCTTGTTCGTCCACGTTCGTTGGTTCGCCTACAGGATACGAACCTCGTTCCGAGTTAGTTCCCGGTTTCTTGGACTGTTCCTGGGAACGATCGCAGCCAGCGGTTCGTGCCAACATGCATATTGGACGTTCCGCAATCGGACGGGTTAGCAGAGCGGCTCGCGCGTTGCTCTGGCAACAGGGGCGGAATGTTCTGTCTATTGTTGGGCTACAAGCGGCGAGAGGGGGCCCTTCGTTTCGCAAACAGAAAACCGATCCGGTGTCCGCAGGGCATTGTGCTTCTCAGCGGATCTTTAACACGATCTTGCCGTAGTTCTTGCCTTCCAGCATCAGCGTGTACGCCTCGCGCGCCTGCTCCAGCGGGAAAATGTCTCCAATAACGGCATGGAGCAGGCCCGCGGCAAGCCAGTCGGAAAGTTGCTTCCATGCCGCATCCATAAGAGGTCGGTTCGCGCTCAAACACGACAACCAAAGCCCGTGGACACTGGCACCTTTGGCGTAGAGTACGCGGGTGTCTAGTCGCGGAACTTCACCCGTGGCGGCGCCGTAGACGATCACGCGTCCGAAGTCGCCCACGCATTTGACGCTCTTGGCGACGTGCTCGCCACCCAGCATTTCAAAAACAGCGTCGACTCCTTCGCCCTGGGTTAGATCCTTGATCGCTTCCACATAATCGCGCTGCTTATAGTTAATGCCGTTTTGCAAGCCGAGCTCGCGCACGCGGGCGAGCTTGCTCTCGGAAGAAGACGTGCCGTACATCTCGAGGCCGAGAATCTTTCCGATTTGCACTGCGGCGGTGCCGACGCCTCCGGCGACGGCATGAATCAGGACGCGACCGGACTTCCCGTTGGCTGGTGCCAGCAAACCGGCCTTCCAGTAGGCGAAGTAGGCGGTGAAAAAATTGACGGGGAAGGCTGCGGCCTGCTCGGCGCTCCAATTTTCTGGGACAGGCCAGACCAGGCTACGCTGCGCCACGGTTCTTTCCGCAAAGGCGGCCCACTGGGTATAGCCCATCACCCGGCGCCCGGTGGCGTCGTTGCCGGCGAATTCGCGTCCCGCAGTGAGTGGCGGCTTCGGAGTACCAGAGTATCCGCCGCGGGCGGTGAGCAGATCGGCGAAATTCAAGCCACCGGCCTCGACATTCACCAGAACTTGCTCCGGGGCGGGATGTGCGTCGGGGACTTGTTGCAGCTCGAGAACCTCAGGACCGCCGAATCGGGTGATGATCAGGGCCTTCATGGGGAGAGTCTAACAGTCGGGTGGCGGGATGGGCCGCGAAATGCAAACGCCAAAGCGGGGCTCGCTTCGCGCACGCGGCGTGCGCCCACTTGCCTTGCGTCGCGGGAACTGGGGTTCGTCGGGCCGAGTTTCAGCATCTATAATGGGTGCCGGGTTTACGGTACTGGCGACTTGAGATATTCTCTCGCGGCAGGGGGACGAGGATTGCACCCGACGGAAGCCGTGATTCGAGAATCGCGGACGGAAACCTACACACCTCCCGTTTTTGGGAAGGGAAACGCTGGCTGGGTTCAGTTCGGCCCGTCTGCTTCCTTTTATACTGTCGCCTTTGAGCCGGTTCCTCCGTCCTGGCGCGATAGCAAGGCTTAGGTGCGAAGTGCGAAATGCCGCTGACTGACCATTTCGGGCGCTCGATTCACGATCTGCGGATCTCCATCACCGACCGCTGTAACTACAAATGCGTCTACTGCAGGACGGGAACGAATGGTGCCGCTTTTGCCGAGCTCCCCTTTGATGCCTATCTGCGGATGGCTCGGATCTTCGTTGGCCTCGGGATCAGCAAAATCCGGTTGACGGGCGGCGAGCCCCTGCTGCGCAATGACATCGTGGATTTTGTGCGGGACCTCGCAAAACTGCGCACCGTCGACGGCAGGAAGCCGGAAATTGCTTTGACGACGAACGGCCATTTGCTGGCTGAGATTGCCCGCCCGCTGAAAGAGGCAGGGCTCGACCGAGTGACCGTCAGCATGGATGCGGTCGATCCGAAGAGATTTGCCCGCATCACGCGTGTGCCCAATGGATTCGAGAGCGTGCTGGCAGGAGTCCGCGCCGCGCAACAGGCAGCGCTCGATCCGGTCAAAATCAATTGTGTGCTGCTGCGCGGATTCAATGAAGATCAAGTTGTGCCCTTCGGAAAGTTTGCGCGGGAAGAGCGGGTCGTGGTGCGCTTCATCGAATTCATGCCTCTTGAGGAAGACCGCGTGTGGACGCCGGAAATTGTGGTCACGCTCGATGAAATCGTACGACGCATGTCGGAGTATCTGCCACTTGAAGAGCTTGGGCACGAACGCAGCGAAACCGCCAGGCGATATCGCTTTGCCGATGGCGTGGGCGAGATTGGAATCATCGCTCCCGTGTCCCACCCGTTTTGTGGGCATTGTAGCCGCATTCGCGTTACCTCCGACGGCAAGCTGCGCACCTGTCTGTTTTCTGCGTGGGACCATGATCTGCACGAGCTCATGCGCCGCGGCGCGACCGATGACAAGCTTCGAGAGTTCATTGTGAAGGTGGTGGAGAAGAAAGAAGAGCGCCACCACATCGGCGAACCGGGCTTCGTGCCGGCATCGCGGACCATGGTGCATATCGGAGGCTAGCATTGGCAAGAGAACTATGAGGCGGTAGGGATTCAGTAGAACGAATCGTACTTCGTAACCACCCAGCCAGAATCTTTCTTCTCTTCGGTTACCGAAAATAGGTCTTTGTAGGTTGTATCCTGAGTCGGACTGTTGTAGCGCTCCCCTTTGAAGTGCAGAATCACCAGCGGCGGATCGTCTTCCCATTCCACAAGATTCCAGGAAATCAGAGGGTGCTGCGACTCCGAGGTGCAAAGGAATTCGGCGCGCTTCCTGCGGTAATCTCTTTCCCACTGCGCGAGAAGTCGCCGGCAATTGCCATCGCGCATTTCTGAGATGAACCGGTTGGCAGTGCGCTCGACGGTGCGATCGCGAAATGGGTTCATGGTGATACTGATTGGCATTTGTGTCAGTGGATCGCGTTCCTCTGACCGTGCCAGAACCGGCGGCTGGTTGCTCAGCCAGTAGAGATAGCCCACGAACACGAGCACCAGCAAGGCGGCGGAGCCCAGCGCGATCGCGAGATGGGCGCGGGAGAACGGCATCAGGAATGAGTTTGCAGGATGCAAGCTGCGACGGCAAGGTTACTTCAGATACTTCTGTAACCTTGCCTCATGGTCCGACGCTAGCGCATGAGGCGGTGGATCCGGGGGAGTTGTTCGGTCGACTCCTGGATCCCAAAGCGTTGATTTCTGTTATCATTTGCCTTCTTTTTCGATGACTTGCCTGGAGAGAACCTGATAACGATACTCCCCAGCCGGTTCTTAACTTAAGGAAACCGCAATTCCAAGTTGTAGCTTGCTTTGAGCCCGTCACACAGAGTGAACCCCGATCCTGAAAATGGCGTGGAGGCCCTAATGAAGAACCTTTTGTTGTGCGCCGCAGTGATGTTCGCAGGGCTGCTGGCAGGATGCAGTAGCGGCAGTTCAGGGCCTGCGGCTCCGACCCTCACTTCGATTGCGGTCGGTCCGTCGACGGCCTCGGTGGCCGCCGGTTTGACGCAGCAATTCACAGCCACGGGCACCTACAGCAACAATTCCACGCAGAATCTGACGACCACAGCGACTTGGGCCTCGTCGATCCCCACGGTGACGGTCGCAGGTGGATTGGCGACCACCTCGGCGCAGGGCACCGCTACCATCACGGCGACTTCGAACGGAATCACCAGTCCTGGCGTCACGTTGACGATCACGCCACCAGTTCTGGAGTCCATCGCCGTGACTCCCTCCAACGATACCGTCCCTGTCGGCACCCTTACGCAGCTCGCGGCGACGGGAACCTACAGTGACAAGTCGACTCAAAATCTGACGACGTCGGTGACCTGGGCTTCGTCGAACGTGGCGCAAGTCCCGATTACGACGGGTGCGACCGGCGGGTTGGCGACCGCGCTCGCGCCGACGAGCGTTCCGGTTACGATCACAGCGACATCCTCCGACGGCGCAGTCAGCGGGAACACACAGCTCACGGTGTCGGCCGCGGTGCTGACCTCGATTGTGATCCCCAACGGCACACAGAACATCGTGACTCTCGCCGAGGGCACGAGCTATCAGTTCACCGCGCTCGGTTATTACGACGATGGCAGCAAACACAACATCACCTCGCAGGTGGCCTGGTCGTCGGCGACTCAAGCGGTGGCAACGATCGTCTCGAATACCGGCCACGCGCAATCGGTGACTCAGGGATCGACAACCATTACGGCGCAACTCGGTTCGCTGAGCGCGACGGCCACGCTGGACGTAACCTCGGCAACGATCCAATCGATTGCCGTTGGGCCTTCGAGCGAGACCATTGCACCGCTGACCACGCAGGCGTTTAGCGCCGTTGGTAGCTTCAGTGACGCCTCTACGCAGAACATCACCCACGATGTGGTTTGGGCGAGCAGCAATCCGTCGGCGGCGACCGTTAGCAATATTTCCGGGAGTGTCGGCATTGCCACGGGCGTGAACACCGGCACGAGCACGGCCTCGACCGATGTCCAGGCGACGTTCACTGCCCAGGGTGTGACTCAGAGCGGCTTCGCCCCGCTGAGTGTCACCACAGCTGCGCTGCAGACGATTACGGTGACGCCAACCAATCCGGCCTTGACGGCTGGCGTTCCCGGTAGTCCTTCGACGCTGGCCCTGCATGCGGTGGGCACGTTCAGCGATGGAACAACACAAAATGTCGACAATGTCGCGAGTTGGACGTCGTCGGAGGCGAGCGTGGCGACAGTCAACGCGAATGTGGTGACTGGAGTGGGGAATGGCCCGGCCACAATCAGCTGTACGCTCAACGGCGTGACCGGAGGCGCAAGCGTAACGGTGGAAATGTTGGCGTCGATTGCGATTACGGCGCCCGACAACAGCACAGTCGCAGAGGGTACCGCGATTGGTCTAGTCGCAACCGGAACCCTGACTGACGGCAGGACGCAGAATTTGACAAATTCGGCACTTTGGACCTCGTCGAATCCGTCGATTGCGACCGTGAGCAGCGCGTCGGGCTCATTTGGACAACTGGCCGGTATTGCTCCGGGTGCAGTGACCGTAACCGCGGAGTTTGCCGGGCAGATCGCGGCCGCTTCTTTGACGGTAACGAATGCTACCCTGACTTCGATTGCGGTCAATCCCACGGCCCCGACGATTGACTTGGGCCAGAGCCAGCAGTTCACAGCTACGGGAACCTTCAGTGATCAATCAACCGAGGACCTGACACAGCAGGTAATTTGGATTTCGTCGAATCCGGCGGTCGCCATCATCAACAATGACGGTGCAATCGCAGCCACTGGGACTGGAACGGCGACGATCGAGGCGGCGTTTGGGACAATTAACAATACGGCAACGCTGACCGTTAACCCTTGAGAGAGGCGCGATTGCTTTCGGGGTGCAGGCGATGTCGGTGCAGGTCGGGGCGTGCCGCGGCCGACCGCGCGGCCATTTTGGCCACGACCGGGAACTTGCGCCTCTCCTGCGAGCCCGCCTGCCGCCGCGTCTGGTTTGTGTTTTCCATTTTGGCGGCGTATAGTTGTGAATGAAAACTGTTGTGTCGTAGTGTCAGGATTGTCGAAGCACACCAGTGGGCGAAAGCCCACTTTTTAGTTTTGGGGTGGGACTGGCGCTGCGACTCCAGGCGCAAATTGCTGAAAACATGGCCTTTGATCTGGAAAAGATCCGGCAGATTGCCGAGCGGGTTGCGAGCTCGAGCGGGCTGGAAGTGGTCGAAGTGGAAGTCTGTGGAGCAGGGAAGCACCGCATGCTGCGGGTGTTTATCGATCGTCGCGGTGCGACTCCGTCGGCAAATCATCCCGACGGCGTGACCCACGAGGATTGCTCGAACTTCAGCCGCGAGTTTGGAACGATCGTCGATGTCGAAGACGGGCTGCCGGGCGGATCGTACGTGTTGGAAGTATCGTCTCCCGGACTCGATCGCAAGCTCACGAAAGCGGCCGATTTTGAGCGCTTTCGCGGACAGCGAGTAAAGGTGACCACGCGCGAGCCGGTCGATAACAACCGGCATTATGAAGGGATCCTGGAGAGCTTCGAGAACGGGCGGCTTTTGCTCGATCTGAGCGCGGCACGAAAAAAGAAGATGCGTCCGAAACCGGGCGAATCGCAAAAGGTTGAAATTGATCTAATGAACGTGGAAAAGGCGAACCTGGTACCGGAGATTTAATTCCCGGGTTTAGGAGTCCGTCTCAAGGAGCCCAGTCCTGAGGTCAGACACCCAAGACCGGGCACAAAGACCTGGGACCTGAAAATTTCTATGGCGAGCGAGCTTTACAACATCATCGAAGGGGTCAGCCGTGAAAAGGGCATTGATCCGCAGATTGTGGTGAGCGCCGTTGAAGACGCCATTGTCGTGGCCACGCGCAAATTCTACAAGACGCAGGAAAACTTGCGTGCTGTGCTCGACAAAGACAGCGGCAAGATCAACGCCTATGCAGTGAAGTCGATCGTCGAAGGCCCCGAGCAGGTGGAAGACGCGAACCTCCAAGTCACCGTCGAACAGGCGAAAAAGCTTGATCCTAGCGCCGAGGCGGGTGGCGAACTGCTGATCCCGAAAGCGACCGAGGGGATCCTTGGCCGGATTGCCGCGCAACTGGCGAAGCAGGTCATCTTCCAGAAGGTGCGCGAGGCGGAACGCGACACGGTCTACAACGAATACATCGGGCATGTGAATGAGGTTGTGAATGCAACCGTGAAACGCATCGAGGGTCCCGATGTGATTCTCGACATCGGCAAGGCCGAGGCGCGCATGGGTCGCAAGGAGCAGTCCCGGCTCGAATCGTTTGCCGTCGGAGAGCGCATCCGGGTAGTAATTTCCCGGGTGGAAAAAGCAGTGAAGGGGCCGGGCGTGATTGCCTCGCGATCAGCGCCAGAACTGGTGCAACATCTGTTCCAGACCGAAGTGCCAGAGATTTACGACGGCACCGTGGTCATCCGCGCCATCGCTCGCGAGGCCGGCGAGCGCACCAAGATCGCCGTCATGTCGAAAGACAAGGATGTCGATGCGGTCGGCGCTTGCGTGGGCATGAAGGGCATGCGTGTACAGTCCATCATTCGCGAGCTGCGCGGAGAGAAGATCGACATTATCGAGTATCACGAGGACGCGGTTACCTTCGCCGAGAAAGCGCTGCAGCCGGCCAAGGTGAGCCGGGTGACGATTGTGGACGCCGGCGACAAGCATCTTGAGGTGGTGGTTGACGACACCCAGCTTTCGCTCGCCATCGGCAAAAAAGGACAGAACGTGCGCCTGGCCGCGAAGCTTCTGGGTTGGAAGATTGACATCAAGAGCGAGGAAGAAAAACGCCAGGAAGTGGAGCAGCAGATGTCTGCGCTGGTCACGCAGACCGTAACTCCACTCGAGAACGTTACCGGACTCGGCGAGGGCCTCGTCGAGAAGCTGAAAGCCGCAGGCGTGAATACGGTGGAGTCGCTCGCCGATATGACGCCGGAACAATTGGAAGCCATTGAAGGTATTGGGCCGAAAACGGTGGAAAAAATCAGCATCGCGGTCAATAATTACTTCGCCAGTCTGGATGGCGGAGAGGTCGCTGCCGCCGAAACGGAAGGTACCGGAGAAGCCGCAACCGAAGCGGCTTCTGGCGAGCAGTCGCCGGCGGAAGCCCCGGTCGCGGAAGGCACGATCACAGAGGGCTCGACAGAGGCAGAGAAGTTGTCTGCGGAAACGGCGTCCCCGGAAGCGTCACTGGCCGAAGCGTCGGCGTCAGGGGACGAGCCCGCAACCGATGGACCTGCGGCGGGACCGGCCGCCACTGAAGAAGCCCCGGAAGAAAAGCAGAGCTGAATCTGGGCGTGGCGAGTTCGGGATTTCACCCGGACCGGTAGCGCGGGCTTTGCCAGAATGGAAGTTTGCCGGAACCTGGAAGTGAGACGTAGTGAAGAGGGCACCAAGAATGGCACCAAGAATTTGGATGAGGTCTAACATGCGAGCTTAGATACTCCAGAGAGCGCGACAAGACAAGGAAACGAGAGCGGATGAGTAAGATTCGAATCAACGATCTGGCCCGTGAGTTGGAAGTCAAGAGCAGGGAAATTCTCGACACCCTGACCACGGTGGGCATCACGGAGAAAAAAACGCACTCCAGTTCACTGGAAGACCACGAAGCGGATCTGGTGCGAAAACATCTTCGCGGCCGTTCCGATACCGCGCCCTCATCGGCGAAGACATTTTCGCGTCCTGCTCACGGCGAAGAAGACTTCAAGACCAAAATCGACCTCTCGCATATTTCACGCCCGGGAGATGTGCTGCGCGCAATCACCCAGCAAAAGGGAGCCGCCGAGCCGCCCGTGGCGCGTCCCGCCGTCAAGCCGCCCGTAATCGTGGCCCCGGTGCAAGCGAGGGCCGAAGCTCCGGTCGTATCTCCCATTCCGCCCAAGGCGGTGCCGCCCAAGCCGGTCGAAGTACCCCCGCCCGCGCCCGAGCCGCCCGCTCCCAGAATGGTGACTCCGGCTTCGGTCGCGGCCACCTATCGTCCGCCCTCGGTGGTCGTGATTCCGCCCAAAGTTCCTGCCACTCTGCCCGCTGCCGCGACCCCGGCCGCGGGTTCCACCGTGGTTGCCCCGACGACGAGTGCGACGGCTGCGCCGCCTGCCATCGCGGTTCCGCCGCGAATCGTGCCCACCGCGCCCGCGCCTCCAAGCGGAAGCACCCCACCCGTCGCTCCTGTTCCAGCTCCGAATAATGTTACGCAAATGCAAGCCGTACCCCCCGCCAAGCCCGCGGGTCCAATCACTCCGCCGCCGCGCATGATCATGCCGCAGACCGGCCCTCGCCCGGTGTACAAAGCGCCTACCCCACCGCCGGGAGCACCAACCAGCGGAATGCCTCCCCGCTCGGCGCCGGGACGGCCGGTGCCCGGTCAACCAATTTTTCAGCGCACGGCTAGGCCGCAGGTCCCGGGGGCGCCGCGTCCGCCGCTGCGTCCCGGCGAGCGCCGACCGATGCATCCCACCCGGGTAGCGCCTGCCGGATCGCGTCCACTCGGAGTTGGTCCGGGAGCGGGAATGGCTCCTCCTGGGCCATCGCGGCCCGGAGCACGACCTGGAGCTCCATCTCGACGTCCGGGACAGAGATATGTACCACGGGGAGTGAAGGAAGGCCCGATGAAGGGCTACACTCCACCGCCGCGCATGACCATCAGCAACGAGCCGGCGCCGATCACGCGCAACATTACGATTACCGAAGGAATCTCGGTGAAAGACCTGGCAGAAAAGCTGGGCATTCGCGCGAAGGACGTGATTGCGCGTCTCGTGGTGCGCGGCGTGTTCGCGACCATCAATCAAACGCTGGATGCCGAACTGGCGAGCGAAATGGCGCGTTTCTTCGGCGCCGAGACCGACGTAATCACCTTCGAAGAGCAAGCGGCCAAAGATACAACCGAAGCCGCTGAGAGCAGTGAAGAAGGCGCGGAAGCGGTTCCACGTCCGCCCGTGGTCACGATCATGGGGCACGTCGATCACGGCAAGACGACGCTGCTTGACTCTATCCGCTCGACCAATGTCGCCGGCGGCGAAGCCGGCGGCATCACGCAGCACATCGGCGCCTACAAGGTTCGCATCACAGATGAGGCGTCTCCCGCGTATGGCCGCGAAATCGTGTTCCTCGATACGCCCGGTCACGAAGCCTTCACGCGCATGCGTTCGCGGGGAGCGAAAGCTACCGACATCGTCGTGCTCGTCACTGCCGCCGATGACGGTGTGATGCCGCAGACCATCGAAGCCATTGACCATGCGCACGCCGCCGAAGTTCCCATCATTGTTGCGGTCAACAAAATCGACAAACCCGGCGCCTTGCCCGAGCGCGTCAAGAAGCAGCTGGCGGATCGCGGTCTGATGCCGGAAGAGTGGGGCGGCAAGACGGTCTTCGTCGATGTTTCCGCCAAGCAAAAGACCAATCTGAATCTGCTGATGGAAATGATTTTGCTGACCGCCGACCTGCAGGAGTTGAAAGCGACTCCGGGGCGCGCGGCGAGCGGACTGGTGCTCGAGGCGAAACTCGATCGCGGACGCGGTCCGGTGGGCACGATTCTGGTGCAGAACGGTACTCTTCGCGCCGGCGACAATTTTGTCGTGGGGAACGTCTACGGCAAGGTTCGCGCCATGTTCGACGATCGTGGGAGGGCGCTGAAAGAAGCGCCACCCGCGACGCCGGTGGAAATTATCGGGTTGGAGGGTTTGCCGCAGGCGGGCGATCAGTTTGTGGTGGTCACGGACCGCGAGAAGGCGCGGGATATCTCGGAGTACCGCGAGCAGAAAGCACGGGAAGCGCAGCTCGCGAAGAATTCGCGCGTCTCGCTCGAGGGCCTCGCCGAACAGCTGAAGTCGGCCGGTATGAAAGAGCTGAACGTCATTCTCAAGGCGGACGTGCAGGGCTCGGTGGAAGTGCTAGGTGATTTGCTCGGTCGGCTGTCCAACGATAAAGTGCGCCTCAAGTTGCTGCGATCCGGTATTGGCGCCATCACCGAAACCGATGTGCTGCTGGCGTCGGCGTCGAATGCGATCATCATCGGCTTCAATGTGCGTCCGGAACGCAAGGCGCAGGAATTGGCCGACCAGGAAAAAGTCGACATCCGGCTGCACTCGATCATTTACGAACTGCAGGACGAGATCAAGCGCGCCATGACCGGCCTGCTCGAACCGACGATCAAGGAAACCTACCAGGGACGCGCCGATGTGCTCGAGACATTCCGCATTCCAAAGGTTGGGACCATTGCCGGGTGCCGTGTGTCCGACGGCCTAATCAAGCGCGATTCCGAAGTGCGGTTGCTTCGCGATAACGTGGTCGTGTTCAAAGGAAAAGTGGGATCGCTGCGCCGCTTCAAAGATGATGCTTCTCAAGTAACGAGTGGAATGGAGTGCGGCATCTCGATCTCAAACTACGGCGATATCAAAGCCGGAGACGTGATCGAAGCCTTTGTTACAGAACGCATCGCGGCGGAAGCGATCAAGTAATGGGAGTGCCGGGCGGCGCCAATTCGGCCTTCCGCAATCCTCGTGTAAGGAACCTAGCCTCCCGGATTCCGCAACGAACCCCGCTTCCCGGAGTGCCGACGTGATGAGTTTGCCAATCCAGAACAGCCAAACGGGAGCGCCGAAACTTGCGAATAAAAAGGCGCGGCATGGAAGCCGCGCCTCTGGTTAAGAAAGGCAAATCGTGAGCCAGCTATTTACGCCGCCGGAAGGCTGCTCGCGGACGGACGACCAGGGGCATCATTGACATATGCGATGACTGTGCCACCTGCGCCGTGGGGCTCTGCGCCTCGAACGTTCCCGCTCCGATTTGATTGCCATCGGTTTCAAGCACAAGGAACTGGCCGCTGCTGACCGGATAGAAATTGAAGCTAACAAACTGGCTGCCGGCGGCCGTGGTGGTTACGGATCCTCCGTTCGTGGCTGGTGAGGCGAGCGTGTAGCTGCCGACCAGCGCCTGGCCGGGGCTTAGGGTACCTTCATCATTGATATCGATGGCCCCGGTAAAACCACTGCTGGTGGTGGTGAACTGCGCGATGTCGTCCTCCTCGTAAAAAGCACCCGCGCCGCCACTGATGTTGACCGCGGAAAGATTGAATCCGAGGGCTTGCGAAGCCGCCAGAGCAGCGCCTGCCTGCTGCGTCTGACCGGCCCCCACGGTGAGGTTTGAGCCATCGATTTCTAGCATCAGAGTTCCTCCGCCCGAGGGGTAGAGGACCACGCTGGTCGCCGGGTTGAAACCCGAGAGGCTAGCCACCACCCGGCCGCCTACCGATCCGGCCGCGCCAGCCATGCCACTAAATGTGGTCTGCGTCACAACTGTACCCGCATCGTTGACGTCCTCGGAACCGCTAACGGTAGTTCCGTTGTCGGTGATGAAGCCGGCGACGGCGATCGGAGCAGTGATTCCGCCTTGCATGGTAAATGCCATGGCGCCCGTGGGTATGGAAGAGCCGGTTTGAGTGAAGACGTCTCCCGCGATGAACTTGCTGTAGTCGGTCTCGATGAGTTTCCAGTGCGAGGCATCAATCGGGTAAAAGTCAAAGGTCAGCGGGAGGCTCGAAGTGACAAGGGTGATTTGCCCCGGTCCGGTTCCCGTACCCAGGGTTGTGATCGTGCCCGTAAGGGACTCGTTGCCAACAACTCCGGCGTCATTGAAGTCCTCGATGCCTGCCGTGGAGGCACCGCTGGAATTAAGCGTGAAAGCGCCAACCGTGGCCAAAGGAGCCAAGGAACTGATTGAATCGCTACCGCCCAAACTGAAGGCGTAGGGACCAGCCAACTGACTTACACCCGTGACTGCGGTCTGCAAGTCAATGGTGCCGCTGCCCGTGCCGTTGCCATCAAATTCGCTGACCAGGCCGCGGGATCCGGAAATCAGGACGAAATCCAAGATGTAGGTTCCATACGCGGTAGTCGTAAGCGAGGCCTGTCCGCGGCCATCGGAGCCCACGGCGTACGATCCGCTGGCAATGGTTTGCGCCGCGGGCGATGGCGGGACAGACGGCGAAATGTCGAACGCCGGGTCCACGACGTCGATCGTACCTCCCGTAATACCGCCAGTTCCGTTAGCTACCAGCGTGCCCGCGACCGCCAACGGGTACCCGTTGGCCGCATCTGCGCCTTGTGACGAAAACACGTAGGTGCCGCTGAGACTGCTGTTACTGAAACCGACCGGGTTGATCGCAGTCGAGCTGCTGCTCGAGCCGCAGCTGGCAAGGAAAGCCGTGATCGTCATCGCCGCCAGAACGAGCAACACACGTCCGGCCAAACGGGTGAAGGCATGGGGATTCATAGACACTCCTGTCTTTTCCTAGTTAAGATGCGCTAACCCGGACCATAGAGGAAAGTTTCGGTGGAAAAAATTGGTGGGAGTGGTTCTTAGGCGCGCGCACTCGGTCGCTTTCTACGTGGGCAGCTCCGTCTTTTCTCCGCGTTTTCTTGTCGAACGACCGCTCTTCTTTTTTCGTCCGATACATAACTTTACAATTCTTGCGTGATATTCACGGAATAACTGCGCTCGCCGTCTGGGCGCCCAGTTCGACCTGCAACCGGCAGTGGCGGAAGAGATAGAAATTCTATTACCGCAATTTGCCATACTCGGCTTTGGCTTGCCTCAGTAGGGGAACGTCAGGGTCAGCGTCTTTCCAGAAAGCGAAAAAATCCTGATAGGCTGCGCGAGCCTTCGGTGCATCGCCCTGCAAGGCGAAAGCGCGAGCCATTCCCAGGCGCGCCAGGGAAAACAACGGGCTCATCGGACTCAGACCGCGATGGTCGGTGATTTTCTGATATTCGGCCAGCGCTTTGCTCCCGTCGCGCAGGTCGAGGAAGGCCTCCACGCAGGTAGAGGGGCCAGTAGTCGGCGGGCGCTGTCGGGCCGCCGCCCATCTCGAAAGGTCGCGCGCTCTCCAGGGCGTCGACTGCGCGCGCTGGCTGTTTGCGTTGCAATTCAATCATGGCCTGAGCGATGGGCAGCACAGCCTTGTCTAAAAGAGTGTCGCTCGGATATTCCTTGGACAAGTCGCCGATCAGCTTCTGTGCGCGGCCAGCGTCTCCCAGTCGCCCAAGAATTATGGCGGCGGCACTCTTGATATCTTTATTGTCGGTCGCCACCAGCGCGACCGCGAGCTGGCGCCGGGCCTCATCGGGATAACCTAACTCGGCCTCGAATGCGCTATTGGTCGCACGTATAGCGGAAGCGAACTCCTTCAATTGCTGCTGCTCCGCCATTTGCGCCGCGCTGTTGCCGATCTCGCGCGCCTCGCCCACCCGGCCCTCGAAATACATGGCAAGGGCTTTCGAGGATAAAAGGGATGCCCATTCCCCGGAATCGGCGGCGTTATCGAATTCGTGCTGCATCGCGGCTGCATCGCCGCGAATAAATGCCAGTTGATAGCTGACCCCTTTGATGCCGAATCGGTTTTTTGCTGCTTTGCCTGTTCGATAATTGCTCGGGATTCGTCATAGCGTCCCAGGGCCATGTAGGCGCCGGACACATTTTGGTACGCGAATCTGTCCTTCGGGTCGATTTGCAAAGCTTAAGGAGCGGATTGGCGAGAGATTTTGTCCGGCTGGCCAATGGCGCCGTAAAGCAGTGACAGGTTGTCCGCCGGCACGTTGTCTCGCGGATAAGCTTGTTTCCACTGCTCATAGACGTCCGCCGCTTGTCGATCTCTCCCGTCGACGATTCATAGTAGTGGGCGGAAATGTAAAGCTTCTCGTGCTCACTCGCGCCCTCCCTGTGATCGAATGCTTTTTGCAGCGCATCGCGGGACACCGTCCTCGATCCCTGATTGTTGTAGATGACGCCCAGGGTGGCGTAGGCCATGGCAAAATTAGGATCGAGTTCGATGGCTCGCTTCAGGTACGGGATGGCCTTGTCCTCGTGCAATTGCTGATGCTCGTTGTGCCCGACGCTGTAAGCTTGGAGAGCTTCGAGCGAGGAAGTCGAAGCCTGTCCGAGCGGAGTCGCGAACTTCTGCACCGAGCCGCGAGACTCTCCCAGTTTCGCGCGTAAAGAAGAACTTCCGCGGTCGAGGGCTTTAAGAATCTGTTGCTTGGCATTGCCGCCCCGGGTGCGTCAGATCGCGAATGCCTGGCCGAAATTCCCTCGCTTGACACTCCCTCCCTGGCCTCACTAAACTCCCTTACCACTGCGGCTTTTCACCGCGCGGACCACTCCTGAAAATGCAATGTTTTGCACTCACGGTTGGCGTTTACATCTCGGAGGCCCTATGTCCAGTTCCCGGTTCTTGAAATTCGCCCCCACGCTCGTCTCGCTGCTTTTGTTGCTTTCGACCATAGCCGCCGCCCAGCTCCAGATCGGCTCGGGAAATACGGCCTTTGCCGATCCGCCTGTACCGCGTCCAAAGACGACACCCTGCAAAGTCCAGCTGTTTAGCGGATACAGGTTCACCAACTACAGCCCTCAGAGCTTCAACTACACTCCGCCCAGCGCTTGCCCCGGTCCCTGGGCGGCGGTAATACTCGAAGCCAATTTCTCGATTACCGCAGGCATCCAATACGACCGCACCGCGAATATCTGGCTCGGACCGACTAATATTTATTTCGGCACTACCGCCGAGGACCAGCCCGGGGAGGGGCGACACTGGCACGTCGAGCGAGACCTCACTGACTACAGCTCTATTTTCACGGTTGCACAAGTAGGCACGGTCGATCTGTTCAACATCGTAAACAAAACCGACAATGGAGTTCTCAACGGATCCGCCGACGTGCTCTTCTACCCGCTGGCGGAGAATCAGGCGCCCCCCAGCAGCGCCGACCAGGTGATCGCGTTTTCCGGAGGCCCCACCGGGGGCACCGTAGCTCTCGGCAGTACCACCAGCCTGCTCGAGGACACCCTCACACTTCCCACCAATATCCAGAGCGTATTTTTCGACGTATTTGCACAAAGCCAAAATGACGATGAATTCTGGTACACCTGCGTGCCCAACGATGTTGCCGCGGAACTCGAAAGCTGCTCCGGCACTGCTTTCCGCGAATCCGAGGTCACCATCGATGGCACTCCTGCCGGCGTCGCTCCGGTCTATCCCTGGATCTTCACCGGTGGCATTGATCCGTTCCTATGGATTCCCATCCCCGGCGTCCAGACCTTGAACTTTAAGCCCTACCGCGTGAACCTGACGCCGTTCGCGTCGCTGCTCGACAACGGCCAGCCGCATACGATCGCGCTGAGCGTGTTCAACGCCGACAACTGGTTCTCCGCTACTGCGTCGCTGCTGCTCTATCTTGACAAGAATGCCACGCAAATCACCGGAGCGGTCACCACCAATACGCTGGCCGTGCCCGATCCCAGCGTGGTCGAAAACCTCACCACCTCGCCGCAAGGCTATATCCACGGCACCGTTACCGCCAAGTCAAGTCACAACTTCGAGATCTCGGGATACGCAAACACCTCGCACGGTCTTGTCACCACCACAGTCGATCAAGGCATCAATTTCGATAGCCTGCAGTATTTCAAGATCACCAACGTGGAATTCGAGCAGAACATCAACCAGACCTCCACCCTCCATTCGGTGGTGACTACGACGGATTCGAGCGGCAAGACCGTTTATACCGTCAACCATGACTGGCCGCTCCTGCTGAACATCACCGTCCTGGTTGCGCCCGACGGCTCAGAAACGCAGACCACGACCAGCAACCAGTACTTTGAAGAGGACGAGGCGGCGAAACTCAACGGACGGGCCCTGAACTTCAGTTTGGTCCAAAACCGTGTCACCACGACCGATACGCTGAACTTCAATGCCAGCGGGGATTTCACGGGCAACTCCAACCAGTCAAGCGCCCAGAGCTATTTCGGATCGAATTCCACCGGGTATTGCTACAGCCGCGATCTCACCGCGGCCAACAATCTGCTGGCTTCGATCACCAACGGAACCGGCTGCAACTGACCATCGCGCAGCCGGCCTAGAGCAAGCGTGGGACGGGCCCAGCCTCGTCCCACGCTGCCAATCCCCCGCTGAAGTCCTCCCCCTTGGGTGCCGACATCTCTTCCAGGCATTGAACTGTCGTCAGGGGAGAGCACCGATTGCCGGAGAGGCAGCTGGATTTCAACGCGGATCTTCGTCGCAAGGCAAATGCCGATGTCATAGTCCGCCCCGCCATTGGGGCCGCTGTCTATCCCATCCTCCTGTTTCTGATCGGCGTCACCACTCCCTATAAATCGGAGCATTCCACCTTGTTCTGGAGCGCAGCTTTGGCCTTTGCCATTGCCATCGGCGCTCGATTCGTTTCCGCGCGTTGCGGGAAAGGTCTGATCCGGCCTGGCGGAATTGGTTGATGATGTCGCTGACTTTCTCGGTTTGTGTAACCGCCGGTGTAACCGGCTGATTGTATGTCGCCGCCCTCTGGTGTTACGGCTTCACCAACTGGACGTTCACGGTGTTGATGATCTGGGTGGTTGGAATCGCTTCGGGATCGACGATCTGGTTTACCCCCAATTTTTCTCTGCTCGCGCTCAACGTCATGCTCCTGCTCGGGCCGGCGATGGCTTGTGGTCTGGCCATCGCGACCATAGAAGGAACGACGTTCGCCTTTGCCACGTTCGTACTTACCGCGTTCCTCGACTGCCAGCGCTTCGCTCGTGATGGACCATTGTTCTAATCCTGTGCACTGCCTGTGCAAATCAAGCGTGCTGCGCAAAAAATGATTCACCCTAGTTTTTCGTGCGCCGCTCAAACCCCGCCCTACGTAGGCCCGCCGCAGTCGTCTTCGGCGAAAGCGGGATGCGGATTTTTCCATCACCGTTCGCCTCCGCGAATTCCACGGTTGCACCATTCTTATGGAATTGACCCTCCCAGGATCTGCGCGTACAGTCGCTCCACTGGAAATGCGATGAGCGTGCCCTCTCCGGTGCTTTCGAGACGCGGGCCGCCGCGAGATCAATCCCAAACCACAGGCATCACGCCCGAAGGGCGAAAGAAAGCATTATGAATTCAGAAGATCAATGGACCGTCTACCGCACCCGATTCCTGGTGCGCGCTCGTCAACTCACCGAACCCTTCGCATTCACCGACCCCCTCGGCCGCGAACAATCCGGCCGACCCGGCGATTATCTCGTCGAGTCCTCCGATGGCATGAAAAGAATCACCGCCCGTACCCTTTTCGAAGATATCTACGTGCCGCTCGCCCGCAACGATGGAGCGCAGGGCGTGCTGGCACGGCCCGTCGTCCGCGCAGCACCCGAAAGTCGTAGCCGAGCGGTCGCCTGAAGCTTTTCGGTAGGGACGGTCCTGCCTCAGCGTGGGAGGGTTATCTACTGAGCCAATTTCCCGATCCGATACCCTTACCACTTTCGGGCCACAATGGATTGTGTTTAGTCCTTGACAGGCACCATATACGGGAGTACGTTAAGCATCCCAGAGCACTTTTTTCGTGTCCCTAATGTGCGGGGCACCGGCATCAAGGCACCGGGGCGAGATGCAAAGTGAGGTGATTTTGTGTCTCCCCTTTCACGGGCAGCCATCCCTCCGGAGCGGATGGAAAGACAGACACAGATGGCGGTGACTCCCCCCGGTCTGGACAGCCAGACATCCCCCGCGGCGGGAATCATCAGTGGAACTGGAACTAGGACTTTGCGGCGGAAGCTGCTGCCGGACGGGCCCGGCTTCCTCCGCATCTTTAGGAGCCCCCAATGGAAGGTCTAATCGAACTCGTAGCCGCGTCTTTGGTCCGGCATGGCATCGAATGTCCCGGCGATGCTCAGCTGGTCCGGCCACTCTCCACCAAGCCGACACAGGCGATGCGCCCGGCTGAGCCCACGCTTAGCACCGCGCTTCCAGAGCACAATTTCCGCAAGAGTTTGCAGGGCGATCCCGCTCCGTAGTTCAGGTCGTGGCCGGGAATCGCCACGGCGATCCGGCAGGTTCTTCGAAATCAGTATCCCCGGGGGCGAGACTGCCGGAAGCGGATGCATGCGGCTGTCTGAGTCCTGCGTGACCTATTGCAAAACGATTCTCAGGCGCAAGATCGACTGCTGTTTGCCATCATCTAATATCAGGAGAAGGAAATGCCCGAAGTGCGCGATCAAATCAAGTCTCCAACCCCAGTCAACGCGACTGCCGTCAACAACAAGAAGACAAAGGCCCTAGGTCTGACCTTCCGCCGCCTTTTCACCAAACCTGGCGTCTCTCCATACTCCGAAGTCGAATGGGAGTTTCGCGACGCTCAGATCTCCGACGCCCAGGGAGGCGTCATCTTCGAGCAGAAAAAGGTCGAGGTGCCCAAGGACTGGTCGATGACCGCGACCAATATCGTCGCCTCCAAGTACCTGCACGGACAGATCGGCACCGAGGAGCGCGAGACCGGAGTGCGCCAGCTGGTTGCCCGCGTGGCCGAGACCATTCGTGACTGGGGCATGAAAGACGGATACTTCCGCACCAGCGAAGACGCGGCTACCTTCCACGACGAACTCGTCCATCTGTTGGTTCGCCAGCACGTAGCCTTCAACTCCCCGGTCTGGTTCAACGTGGGCTGCGAACGCGTCGAGCCCAAGTCTGATGCGACCAATTGGCACTGGAATTTCACCACCCAGCAAGTCGAGTTCGGCGCTACCGGATACACACGTCCGCAGTGCTCCGCCTGCTTCATCAACTCGGTGAAAGATTCGCTCGATTCCATCCTTACCTTGGCGAAGACCGAAGGCATGCTCTTCAAGTGGGGATCAGGGACCGGAACCAACCTCTCTCCGCTGCGTTCCTCCACCGAAGTTCTCAGCGGAGGCGGCACCGCCAGCGGTCCGCTCAGCTTCATGAAAGGCTTCGACGCCTTTGCCGGAGTCATCAAGTCGGGAGGCAAGACGCGCCGCGCCGCCAAGATGGTCATTCTGAACATCGATCATCCTGATGTTGTCGATTTCATCGAATGCAAGAGCAAAGAGGAAGCCAAGGCCCACGCCCTCGTCGCCCAGGGCTACGACGGATCGCATCCCGACTCCGATGCCTACAGCTCAATTTTCTTCCAGAATGCGAATAACTCGGTTCGCGTAACCGATGACTTCATGGTGGCAGTGATGCGCGATACAGACTTCTCTACCCGAGCGATTGTCGACGGTAGAGTGGTTAGCACATACAAAGCCAAAGACTTGCTGCAGAAGATCTCCGAGGCCACGTGGCATTGCGGCGATCCCGGAATGCAGTACGACACGACGGTCAATCGCTGGCACACTTCGAAAAACACAGCCCGAATCAACGCCAGCAATCCCTGTAGCGAGTATATGTTCCTGGATGATTCGGCCTGCAACCTGGCCAGCTTGAATCTGCTGAAGTTCGCTCCCAATGGGACTTTTGACGTGGAAGCCTACAAGCAAGCCGTCGACATCACGATCACGGCGCAGGAGATTTTGGTCGACAACGCCGGTTACCCTACCGAAATTATCGGCAAGAATTCGCACGACTATCGCCCGTTGGGTTTGGGGTATGCCAACTTGGGGGCGTTGCTGATGGCGGCGGGGCTGCCCTACGACTCCGACGCCGGACGCGACTACGCCGCATGCGTCACTGCCATCATGTGCGGCGAGGCTTATCTGCAGTCCTCGAGGATCGCGGAGCAATGCGAGCCCCTCTGCCCGATTACCGACACCGTTCAAACCCGGATGGGAGTTTCCAAGTCCGAAGACATGCCCGGTGCCGCTTGTCCCGGCTGGTACCTTAATCGCGAGCCATTCCTGGACGTAATCAGGATGCATCGCGCCAGTGTCAATAATATCAACCGGTCGAATGTCCCTGTGTCTCTCTACGAAACCAGCAAGCAATGCTGGGATGAAGCCTTATCTCACGGAGAAAAACACGGCTACCGGAATAGCCAAGTAACCGTGCTTGCTCCGACCGGCACGATCGGTTTCATGATGGATTGCGATACGACCGGAATTGAGCCCGACTTGGCTCTTATCAAGTACAAGAAGCTTGTGGGCGGGGGCATGATTAAGATCGTCAACAACACCGTCCCCGGAGCACTGTTCAAACTGGGATATACGCACGAGCAGACCGATGCGATCGTGAGCTACATTGACGCTACGGGAACCATCGAAGGCGCTCCTCATGTCAAAGACGACCATCTGGCCGTATTTGATTGCTCGTTCAAGCCCTCCAAGGGAACACGCTCAATTCATTACATGGGACATCTCAAGATGATGGCGGCGGCTCAGCCGTTCATTTCCGGAGCGATATCGAAGACCGTTAATTTGCCCAATGCGGCTTCAGTGGACGATGTCTCGGAGGCCTACATTCAGGCTTGGAAATTGGGGCTGAAGGCGGTCGCCATTTATCGCGATGGATGCAAGCAGTCGCAGCCGCTTTCGGCAGCCGGATCGAAGACGGCGAACTCCACCAAGGACGATGCGGCACGAAATGCGGCTTCTTTGGCGCTGGCCAATTCCGGGGCTGACGATGAAAATCTCGACGCGCCTCCGCGGGCGGTGCGCCACAAGCTCAAAGAAGAGCGCATGTCGATTACTCACAAGTTCAACATTGGAGGGCACGAGGGCTATATCATCGTTGGACTGTATCCCAACGGCGAGCCGGGGGAGATCTTTATCAAAATGGCCAAGGAAGGCTCCACGGTTTCGGGCCTCATGGACAGCTTTGCTCTCGCGGTTTCGATTTCGCTCCAGCATGGCGTCCCCCTGAAGCTTTTGTGCGAGAAGTTTGCCCACACTCGCTTTGAGCCCAGCGGATGGTCGAACAACCCCGACATCGGGTACGCCAAATCGATCATGGATTATATTTTCCGCTGGCTGCAGATGCGCTTCCTCAGCGGACAGCAACAGTTCCTGTTTGAGAACCTGCGTCCGAAGGCGCATCCGGCGTCGGAAGGGACCGATCTGAGCGGCTCCATCGGCTCGGACCCGGCGACCCGCGACCCGCGACAAACGAGCGGCCCTGTGCACGCGGCCGACGCGCTCGCCAGCATGATCGACATGGGAGACGCTCCCAGTTGCCACGTCTGCGGCTCGATCATGGTGCGCAATGGCAGTTGCTACAAGTGCATGAGCTGCGGGAGCACGAGCGGGTGTTCGTAACTTTGCACTCTGTCTCTAATCATCGCTAGGAGCAAGCGGTAGGGCGACGTCCCAAGCGCTCGCAGCTGCAGGCGGGCGAGGACTGTTTTCCCTCTGCCCGCCGATGGAATGCACGCTCATCGACGGTGGCGGCGTCCACGCGCGGGCCCCGGCTCGACTGGAGAGGGGACGGGCTGGTCGGTTGCGAGGTGTGGGCGTCAGGACCCGGCGCTTGGGGTTAGAGCGGAAAGCAAACGGGCGCCGTCGGGACTGCCCAGGCCGGTGCAGGGGTCCCATCCTTTGGCGGCGCTGAAGGCACCGTTGTTGCCCTCGGTTATGTCGTGGAATCCGGCCGCCTCTACCGCTTGGGCGTAGATCTGTGGGTTCAGGAAACCTACGGGCTTTCCCAGTTGCTGGTTAAGAAGCGCGACCAGTCCCGCCCACAACGGGGCCACTGCGCTGGTGCCGCCGGCCACGGCGTTCTCTCCGTCGACCAGAATGTTATAGCCGGTGTTTGGGTCGGCGTCGCCGGCCACGTCGGGAACGCCTCGTCCGCCGGAGGTGCCGGCGGGGGCGGGAACTCCGAAACCGGTTTGGTAGCTTGGAAGCGCGAATACGTCGCTTACGCCGCCACCGGTGGCTCCGCCGCTCGGAAGGTCGTCCCAGACCACTTCGCTCACAATCGCACCCTTGGAGGCTTCCAGCGAGGTGCCGCCGCAGGCGAGCGCGAACGAACTGGAACATGGAAAGTCCACGTGGTTTTGTCCATCGTTGACTCCGTCGGAGGAGCCATTGTCCCCGGCGGCGATACAGACGGTTACTCCCATGGCACCGGCGGCTTGCAGGGCCTCATCGAAGTTGGTCAAGGCTTGTGAGGTGTAATTCGACTCGGCCGATCCCCAGCTTATGGAGATAACCGACGGATTGTTCGTCGTGTCGTGTGCTGCGGTGGTGATGGCGTCTAGAAATCCCTGATCTGTGTTGGGAGCGAAATAGACCACAATCTTGGCAGCGGGCGCGATGGATCCGATGACCTCTATGTCGAGCAGGACTTCGCCATCGGCGCTGTCGGGAGTGCTGGGGCTGTTGGTGGCGCCATCGACCGAGACGGAGATAACCTGGGGGACGGGGAGATTGAGCGAGGAGAAATAGTTGTTGATGTCGTCGAGCTGAAAGCCTCCGCCTAACTCGATGATGCCAACGGTCTGCCCGCTTCCATTGGCGGCGGGGTAGTCATAGATCTGAGCGACCTGATTGGGATTGTAAGAAGTGGTCGCAGCCATGGGCGTGGCCTTCGGAGCCGTCCCTTCGGAGGACCTTGTCTCAGATGCTTTTTTCCTCGAAACCTTGGTTCCCGATGTCTTCGCCCAGACTCTGAAATGCGGCTCCGCTTGCGGGCGGTTGTCGAGCCCGAACACTCCGGTGACGATGCCGGCATACTCGGCGGGCATACTGATCGTACCCACCCGGCCGCGGAAATTTCCATGGGCGTGGCTGTACTCCTTCAGTTCGACCTGGAAAGCCCTTTGAACATTGGCTACGGTTCCGGAGAGCATCACTGTGCGGCGGGCCAGGTCGGTGCCGGTTTCGCGCACTTGGAGTCCGAATTCTTGGGCAAACTTCCTGATCTGGGCGAGGTCGGTGGAGTCGGCGCCGTATTCGCTTGCGAAATCGGCGCGCGACATAGGACGGAAGCCGGGCTTGGCCAAGGCGCTTTTGAGCTCTTTGCACTTTGCCTCGGACTTTGAGCGAAGTAGGATGGAGACTTCAATGGTCTGGTCGGGATGCGAATTGTGAATCAGGCGCGCACCGGGCAAGGCACGGCGTTCGCTGCCTGGTATCACGATGAATTTTCGGTTGGAAGTCACAGAATCTCCTTGGGTTTTGGGGACAAAGCGGCTGGGAACTGGGCTCAGGATATCAGAAAAAGGAGAATCAGCAACGGAAGGCGAACGCGTGGAACGCGTGCCGCGGATGCGTTTTGATGCGGTGGAGGTTTTCTCCGACCTTGGCGTCGATTGGGTGTCCGGTTCATGCCGCCCGTGTGAGACGGAACAGGAGCCGCCAGCCCCTACGCCCCTCTCACCGCAGGCGCTTCCGCCCTCACCGGAATGGGATCGGATTGGTCGGTATCGAGCAGGGCGGCTACCGGCGTGGCTTGCACCACCCGGTTGCGCCCCTGGCGCTTGGCCTCGTAGAGAGCTTCATCGGCACACTTCAGAATAAGATCGACACGATCGGTGGTCTCGTCGAAAGCGGCAACCCCGATCGAGACCGTGAGCGCCTCGGTGGGCTCTTGATCGCGCCGCAGAGGGCACTCCTTGACCCGCCGGCGGATCTCCTCGGCGCGAATCATCGCCTGTTTGAGGGAACACTCGGGAAGGATGAGTGCAAACTCCTCGCCACCATAACGGCAAGCCACGTCTTCGGCGCGCACCGAGCGGAGTAAGGCCTCACCCACGGCGGCAAGGGCCTTGTCGCCGGCGGAGTGCCCGAAGTTGTCGTTGTAGCGTTTGAAGTGGTCGAGATCGAGCATCATGACCGCGACCGAACGTTGTTTGCGGCGCGCGGCGTGAAGTTCGCGGTCGAGGAACTCTTGCATGTAGCGGCGGTTATAGAGGCCGGTGAGGGAGTCGCGAACCGCCTGGAGGCGCAAGGTTTCGCGGAGATTGAGATTTGCCAGCGCCAACGACAGGTGCTCGGCAACGGCGGCAGCGAGCTGATGTCGGCGGGCGTCGGCGTCGGCGTCTTGGAGGTCCGAAGGCCGGGGTAGGTCCATGTCTTGCTGCAGGGAAAGCGTCCCCATCGCTTCACCGTTGGCAATGAGCGGAATGCAGACCGACGCACCCTCTCCGAGCAGATGAGAGCAGCGCGGATCGGAGTGTCCACCGGGATGAATGTGGGTGCGTCCCCGGCGCAGAGCCCAGCATTGATCGGGCGAAAACAGCTGCTCTTCGGGGCAGATTCCCCACTTGGCGGCGGTCTCGACCCGGTTCCTTGACGGGCTCATGAGCGCCACCGAGCCGGATGATTCCGGAAACAGATGACGCAAACGCTCCGGGATGAGACGGAAGACCTCGTCGAACGAAGCGCAGGCCAGGAGGAGGCTTCCGAGTTCGCTGATCTGGGTGATTTCAGTGGTTTGCCGGCGAGCGCTCCGGAGCAAGCGCCTGATCTCCTCGTTCGATTCGGCCAACCGGGTTTGTGCCACCATGCGCTGGGCAATTTCCTGCTGCTGGTGAAACTGAGTGAAGGCCAGGCGGAACGTGAATGCGAGCAGGGATGCGGCGATCGCCACTCGGGCGATCAACGCTCCATCGGCTTGCGTCCACTGGTTCATCAGCAGGGCGGTCAAGGAGAGCATGGCAACCAGGACGAGGTTGCTGGCGAGGAAGGTAGGGAACCGGTGAGGCTGGGAAGCGGATTCGGTCTCGGGGGCGGGCTTCCAGGTGAGGGCGATCCAAGCGGCAACAATTTGAGGAACGGCCCAGCCCAAATCGAACCACGCCATGCCGGTCGTGTTGTGCTGCAGGTAGAACCAATCCCCCACCGGGGTGGCGACTGCGCAAACAAAAAGGAACAGCGCCAGGCGCCGGAGCCGATCACGGGTGCCAGGGACGTGGACAAATTGCAGACGCAACAAGGCGGCGATGAGCAGGGCCACGCTTTGCCAGTCGCTGACGCTAATGTTGTGAGGGAGGGCTTCATCGGGCAGCATACGCTGCACCGGGAGAAAGAAAAAAGTGGAGTAGACGAGGGCGACGACGATGCCGATTTGAAAAAGATCGAGAAAGATCTCAAACTTCACTGCTCCCCGGCGATTCGCTTCGGGCAGGAAAAGCATCATCAGGATGGGGGCGCCGTAGAGGCTGTAGAGCAGCCCGCAAATCGATTCCGACAGAATGATCTGGCCGGAGATGTTCTCATAGGCTTCGATGACGGTGGGAACGAGCAGTACGACCAAGTCGATGACAAACAGAAACCAGAAAATGGCGATGACGCCGCGGGCTCGGCGGTAGGCAATGCCGGCACAGGCGATGGCGAGAAGGGTATCGAAACTGAGGACGATCTCCGAGAATGCGAGGCCGGAGCGGCCGATTCCGAGTACCAGAAAGCCCAGCGCATGGACGACCATGAGCGCGGCGAACAGACAGCCCACAAAGCGAGGTTGAACGCCGGCGAACTGGCGGGGGCCGGATCCGCGCGTCTCGGAATTGATTGCCTTAGCCATCAGCGGCGAACAGTGGTATTAGCCTCAAAAGAGCTAGATCGGCGAAGCGGGCGGAAACTCTAGCATTCGCTTTGTCATATCCCATCGAAGGGTTAACTGGCTTCTTGTGCTGAGCGGCAGAGTTGCGGTTCGCAGAGGGCGTCGGCTCGGGAGGGCGGGCATGACTTTCGTAATCGCGGAGCGGGCAAAGCTCGTTGCTGCGACCGGGGCCCAATCCTAGAATCAAGGCGGGACTCTCTGTCCCGAAGACCACCCATGCCGGAAAATCCTAATCGTGCCGAAGTCGCCCGCCGGGTAGAAAAGGCGGAGAAGCTTTTGCAGAAGGGAAAGACGGCCGACGCGCTGGCAGAATATCTGCAAATCCTCGAAGGCGACCCGCAAAACGACAATGTGCGGCAAATGGCGGCCGACTTGTGTCTGTCTTTGAACAAGGGAGCGCAGGCGGTGAAGCTGCTGGGCGAGTTGTTTGAGCGCCAGGTGGCGGCGACCGACGCCACCCGCGCCAGCCTGACCTACAAGAAGCTGGCGCGATATACCAATCCGACGTGGGAACAGAAAGTACGTTTTGGGCAGCTGCTCGAACACTCGAACAAAAAGCTGGCGATCGGCACCTATGAGAACGCACTGGAAGATCTGCAGCGCCAGGGGAAGAAAGAGGAGGCGTTGCTGGTCCTGCAGCGCATTGTGGGTCTGGAGCCGGCACAGCGCAACTACTTGCGGGTGGCGGAACTGTCAGCGGATTTGGGCGAGCACGTGATGGCGTCGCAATCTTACCTGCAATTGGCGGCCTTGGCAGAAGACGCCGGCGCAAATGCCGGCCAATGGTTCGAGCGAGCCTACGCGGAAAACCCCGATGATTCGAAAACAGCGCTGGCCTATGGCAAGAATCTTCTGACGCAGGGACAGGCGGGAGCGGCGATTTTTATTTTTGAGCCGCTGGTACATAGTGGAGATGCTGCACTGGAGTTGCGCGATCTCTACGCGCAGGCGCTGCTGGCGGCGGACCGCTGCGTGGACAGCGAGCCGCTGATCTGGCAGTTGTTCGAGCAGAATCCGGCACGCATTCACCAGGTCGTGAGTCTGATCGGAAAGATGATCGATCTGGAGCTGGATGCGGAGGCGGTAACGCTGGCGCGAAAATTGGAAGTCTTTCAGCGGCGTCGCGGGGAGCGGCGATCGTTCATCACCACCATGCAGGAACTGCTGGCGTCGCACCGTTCCTCGGCGGACATGTTGGAATTTCTGGCCGAGCTGTTCAACGCCTCGAACCGGGAAACGGATTACGCCCAGGCGCTGCTCAAGCTCTTTGAGCTGTACTGCGCCAAGCACGATTACCAGAGGGCAGGCGAGTGTCTGGACCGGGCGGCGGAAGTGGATCCCTATGAGGCTGGACATCAGCGCCGACTGGAGGCGCTGCGGGGCAAGATCGACGATGGGCGCTTCAATATGATCGCCTCGCGGTTTACGGCGGTGAAGAAAGAAGAGCCGACCATCAAGGTCCAGGAACCGACGCTGGGATTGGCCGCCTTGCAGGACCTGATGCTGCAGGCCGAAATCCTGGTGCAGTATGGGATGCGGTCGAAGGCGATCGAGCGCTTGCAGCGCATCCAGGAACTGTTTCCGCGGGAAGAAGAGCGCAACCCGGACCTGCACAAGTTATATATTGCCGCCGGCATCGAGCCGCAGTATGCGCGCTCAGCGGCCGCGACTCCGGTGGCGAGTGTCGAACCGCCGGCGCCGGCACCCGCGCCGGTGGCGCCGGTGGCGACCAACGAGGCGGCCGACGTGAGCAGTCTGGCCCGAGTCGCGGAAATCACGCGCAAGCTTTACCACCAGGGCAACGCCGAAGGCGTTCTGCGAACGGCAGCGACCGAAATTGGCACAAACTGGAAAACGGCGCGTTGCATCGCGGCGTTGCGCAAGCCCGGTCTGCCGCCCTCAAGCGTGCAGGAATATCACATGGAGGGCATGATTCCGGCGAGCTCGGCAGCGCTGGTTGGCTTGGTCGAGACGGTGCAGGATCTGGCCGTGGCGCGGGGTACGGTGACCATTGGCGATGCGAAAAACGCACCGGAACTGTTGGGACTGCAGCATGCGGTGGAAGAGTTGCAGATCGAATCCCTGCTGGCGTTGCCCTTGACCGAAGGCAACGACCAGATTGGTGTCCTCATTCTGACGCAGAACTCGGGCCGGGTATGGCAGGCAGCAGAGGTGCTCGTGATCCGCACCTTGAGCGACCAGGTGCTGATCGCGCTCAATAACGCCGGGCTGCGACGGCTGGTAAAAAATCTCTCGGTTACGGACGAAAAATCAGGACTGCTGAAGCGGGCTTCCTATCTCGATCTTCTGCAGGCGGAAACCCGGCGCGGTTTGCAGCAGGGTACGGCGGTGACGGTACTGCTGATGCAGTTTGGACGGCGCAGCGCGCTGGTCAAAGAATATGGCGAGCAGGCAGTGACGGCGGTGATGGAGCAGGTTGGGCAGATGGTTTCGGCCAATATCCGGACCAACGACCTGGCGTTCCGTTACGAGGCGACCACCGTCGCGTTGGTGCTCGGCGATACGGGCGAAAAAGAGGCGCTGCTGGCGGTGGAGAAACTGAAGCGCTTGCTGGCGGAAGTGCGCCTGCCGAATAAGCCAACGGGAGTGGAGTTCAGCGCGGGATTGGCGCAGGCGGTGATGCGGCAGCATTTCGATCCGGTCGATATCGTCACGGAAGTGGCCAATCGCGCCGATCACGCGCTCGAGCTGGCAGTGGCAGAGGGTGCGGGAAAAATCGTGAGCCAGGCGGCACAATTCGGGGCGTCGGCGGCCGTGGCCTAGGGAGAATTCACCCCGGGCGATCCTGGCGGTGGGTAATTTGCGCGGAAAATCGCCGCCCCTCCGGGTGCGCCCGCCAGCCGGCAAAATTACAAATTACAAATTCCTTCCTGCTGTTACACTCACAAGTTGGCCCCGGGCCAGCGCACTCTTTCTACAAGTTGGGCCTCATGTTGAAACCTGGAGACATTGCCATCGTCAGCGGGGCGCGCACGCCCTTTGGACGTTACTGCGGAAAAATCAAAGACTACACGGCGCAGGAACTGGGCGCGGTGGCGGCGAAGGCCGCAATCGAACGGGCAGGCATCGACGCGAAAGAGTTCGATCACTCCGTTTTCGGAAACGCGCAACAGACTTCCGGCGACGCTCTCTATGGAGCGCGACACGTGGGGCTGCGCGCAGGGCTGCCGATTGAGACTCCGGCGCTAACCGTGAACCGACTTTGCGGGTCGGGCATGCAGGCGATTGTCAGCGCAGCGCAAATGATCCAGACCGACGAAGCCAAGATGGTGCTGGCGGGCGGTATGGAGTCGATGTCGCAGGCGCCTTTTTCCATCCGGGGACGCGATGGATTTACTCTTGCTCCGGGCGGAAAACTCGAAGATTCGCTGATGATGGCCCTGCTCGATACCTATTGCGGTCTGTACATGGCAAACACGGCCGAACTCTACGGCGAACAGCAAGGCATCACGCGGCAGGCTCAGGACGAGTTCGCGCTGCGCTCACAGCAGCGGGCCGATGACGCATATAAAGCGAAGCGCATCCAGGAAGAGCTGACGCCGGTTCCGCTGCGCAACGTGAAGGGCGAGCCGACCGGAGAGATGCTGACCGAAGATGATCATCGGCGTCCTCAAACCACGCTGGAGGGTCTGGCCAAGCTGCGGGCTGCGTTCGGAAAAAATGGTACCGTAACCGCCGGCAATGCCAGCGGAATTGTCGACGGCGCGGCGGCCGTGGTGGTGATGACGCTTGAGCAAGCGCAGAAAAGGGACCTCAGTCCGCTGGGACGGATCGTGAATTGGGGGATTGCGGGCGTCGATCCGAAGCTGATGGGACGCGGTCCGGTGCCGGCGACAAAGATCGCGCTGCAAAGGGCCGGGCTGACTTTGGATTACATCGATTTGATTGAGGTGAATGAGGCCTTCGCGGCGCAGTATCTGGCGGTGGAAAAGGAATTGGGACTCGATCGCGAAAAAGTGAATGTGAACGGTGGAGCGATTGCGTTGGGACATCCGCTGGGAGCGACGGGAACGCGGCTGGTCATTACCCTGCTTTATGAGTTGCGCCGGCGGAAGAAGAAGTACGGGCTGGCGACGGCCTGCATCGGCGGCGGGCAGGGCATTGCCATGGTGGTGGAAAGCTTTCACGGATAGAAAACCCAGGCACAGACCGCAACCCATCCCTGCAAAACCCTGAGGGTGACGACGAAGCGTAACCGATCATTGCTCCCGGCTGCGCACACTCGGTCGCCGGGCGGAGGACGGCAGACGGGGCCGGCAGGAAGCAGCAGCACTGCATGTCACTGGAGCCTCGCATACTGCAGGCAGCGATGCGAGGTCCCCCAACCTGGGTGCTGCGGCCGCCGGCTGCGACAGACCCTGGTTGACGCCATTCCACAGTCGTGGAATCGACAGGCTGACCAACCCCTTCGCTGCAGGGCGTCTCTGGAATGGCTGCCACGACACCGGGGCCGTAGAATCGCGATCGTTGCGACCAAAGCGGCGGGAGTCGGGAACGGGAAACGCCCGAGCGATCCGGACGATTCTCCCGTGGCCGCGATACTATCAAGCAAGGACGGATGCGAATGGAGATCAAGAAGGTAGGCGTTCTCGGTTGTGGTCTGATGGGTTCCGGCATCGCGCAGGTGTGCGCGACGGCGGGCTTTGAGGTTACCGTGCTCGAAGTTGAGCAAAAGTATCTCGACAAGGGCCTCGCCGGGATTGAGAAGTCGCTGGCTAAGTTTGCCGAGCGACCGGTGGAAAAAGGCGGCATCACTGCGCAGCAGAAAGAGGAGATTCGGGGCCGGCTGAAGGGGACGACCGATCGCCGAGAGCTGGCCGATTGCGACATCGTTCTCGAGGCCATTATCGAGAACGTAGAGGAAAAGAAGAAAATGTACGCGTCCCTCGATGGCATCGTGAAAAAAGACGCGATCTTTGCTTCCAATACTTCTTCCATTTCGGTCACCGAACTGTTGACGGCGGTTCGGCGACCGGAGAGATTCATCGGGCTGCACTTTTTTAATCCGGTGCCGCTGATGAAGCTGGTGGAGGTGGTGAAGACCATTGCCACCTCGACCGTCGTGTACGAAGCGGCCTGCGAGTTCGCGAAGCGGTTGGGCAAGGTTCCGGTGCGCACGTCGGACAAGACGGGATTCATCGTGAACCGGCTGCTGGTGCCGTATCTGCTGGATGCGATTCGGGCGTATGAAGAGGGTGTGGGGTCGATTGAGGATATCGATAACGCCATGAAGCTCGGCTGTGGTTATCCGATGGGTCCGTTCACGCTGCTCGATTTCGTCGGCCTCGATACGACGTATTACATCACGCACGTGATGTATGACGAGTTCAAAGAGCGCCGTTTCGCATCGCCTCCGCTGCTGAAGCGTATGGTGATGGCGGGGTGGTACGGGAGGAAATCGGGTCGCGGATTTTATGATTACTCGGACCCGGCGAAGCCAGTGGCGGGAACGTTCTGAATGTTCCCGTTGTGGGGAGCGCTCCGGGCTCGTGAAAGCAACTGATTCGGCAGGAATTCTAATGACTTACGAAAATATTCTCCTCGAAAAGAAAAACGCCATCGCCTACGTTACCGTGAACCGGCCCAAAGTTCTTAACGCGCTCAACATGGCCACGATGGATGAGCTGCGGACGGCATTTGCCGACATTCGGTCCGACACTTTGATCCGCGTTGCGATCCTGACCGGCGCCGGCGAAAAGGCTTTTGTTGCGGGCGCCGATATTGGCGAACTGGCGAAGCAGGACGCGGTTTCCGGCAAGGAGTATGCGCATCGGGGGCAGGCGGTGCTCGACGGCATCGAAAATCTCGGCAAGCCGGTGATTGCCTGTATTAACGGATTTGCCCTGGGCGGGGGATGCGAACTGGCTCTCGCTTGTACCTTGCGTCTTGCGAGCGATCAGGCAAAACTCGGGCAGCCGGAGGTGAAGCTGGGAATTATTCCGGGATATGGCGGAACGCAGCGCTTGCCGCGTCTTGTAGGCAAGGGCCTGGCCATGCAGATGGTGCTGGCCGGAGAAGTGATTACCGCCCAGGAAGCGCATCGCATCGGGCTGGTAAATGAAGTGACGCCGGCGTCGGAACTGATTCCACGCGCCGAGGCGATTGCGGCTAAGATTATCGCGAACGCTCCCCTGGCCGTGCAGTACGCGATGGAGGCGGTCAACAAAGGCATGGAGATGGCCTTGGCGGAGGGGCTGTTTTTGGAGGCTTCGTTATTTGGAGTCTGCTGCGCTACCGAAGATAAGAGGGAAGGCACGGCGGCGTTTTTGGAGAAGCGTGCGGGACAGTTTAAGGGAAAGTGACCGCAAGTGGGCTGAGACAAGATACGAAAACGAAAATCAAACCCGAACCACCGCCGGAGCCGGCGGTGCCTGCTATCGAGGGCAGGCTCACGGCTCGCGGCAAGCGCTTTGCGATTGTTGTCTCGCGATTCAATTCGTTTATCACCGAACGGCTTTTCCTGAGCGCCTATGATGGACTGTTGCGCTCGGGAGCGAGTAAGAAAGCAATCACGCTGGTTCGTGTGCCCGGGGCATTTGAAATACCGTTGGCGGCTCGGACGCTGGGGGAAACGGGGAAATACGACGCGATCATCTGCATTGGCTGTTTGTTGCGCGGCGACACGGCTCATTACGACGTGATCGTCAACGAAGTGACGCGCGGCATCGGGCAGTCGGCGCAGGACACGGGAGTCCCGCATGCTCTGGGTGTGCTGACTTGCGAAACCCTGGAGCAGGCGATCGATCGTGCCGGATTGAAGATGGGGAATAAAGGATTCGAGGCGGCGCTGGCGGCCGTGGAGATGGCGAATCTGCGGAAAGCCGTCGCGTCGGTTGCCCGTCGCGCCAAGCGCAGGAGCCGAGACAAAAACACCAAGCCGAAGCGATGACCGCACTCGCGGTCGGCTCCTGCAGTCCGACCTTGTACACTAGGAGCGAGTCGCGAGCGACCAGCCATGGGCATTCGACGCAAATCCCGCGAATTGGTTCTGCAGATGCTCTTTCAGGCGGACATGGGGAAGCAGACGCCGGAGCTTGTGCGCAAGACCTTCTGGGCGGAGCGGTCGAACGTTGAACAGGAAGTACGCGGGTTCGCCGACGATCTGTTTCGGGTCGCCTCCGATCGGATGGCGGAGATCGACGGCCTGATCGAGAAGCATACCGAACACTGGCGTATGGAGCGCATGGCGATCGTGGACCGGAATGTACTGCGGGAAGCAGTGGCAGAGTTCTTGGGATATCCGGAGACGCCGCACGCGATTGTGATTAACGAAGCGTTGGAAATTGCGCGAAAGTTTTCTTCTCCGGAGTCCGTGCAGTTTATCAACGGAGTGCTCGATAGTGTCGGCAAGCATGTTCTGCAGTAAAATCCCCGGGGTTTGCGAGAACCGGGCGCTTGCCTCGGCCGGACGAAAATTAAGCCCCTCCCGTCCTAGCCCCGGCGCCGCGGTTCTGGGGCGCCGGTTCCGCTGCCTCTTCGCCGCCCATCGCGCCGACGATGGCACGCCAGCCCCGCCGCCACCCGAGTTGTCCACGCGCTTGCCTTCGTTCCCGCCGTCCTGCGGGATTTCCAATCACATCGGTTTAATGGCCACCAGGTTGGGCAGGCATTGAGGGGCGGGATTGCCCCCGTCATTGCACATATTGGTGTCGTTGTTGTTGTTGACGTTGTGATAGGGGACCGGAGTGTCGCCGTAGTCTTTCTGACCCTCGACGGTGCCGACCACGTGGATGGAACCGGTGGCGCAGGTGGTGCCGTCCTGGTCGTACTGATCGCAAGCGGCGATGAAGACCTGGCTGCCGTCGGAAGAGGCGGAGGCGGAAAGCGGGTCGACGGTGCTGCTGCTGAGCGCAATGGAGGACGTGGTGCCACTGTCCACGTCAAATAACAGTACCGCAGGAATTTTCCTGGCGACGATGAGGATCTGAGTGCCGTCGTTGACCAGTTGTGCGTAGACCGGCGTCAGGTTCTGTCCTTGGCCGAGATTGAAGGACTGGCCTATTTGGAAACTGCCCGGCAGAATTGTCGGTGGGTTGCAGGTGAACTGCGGCGGATCCGCATAGCCAATCGGGTTCTGCATGAACTGCGTCGTCAAGAACTCGATGTTTCCGGTCGAGGGTTCGAGGGCAAAAATGTTTTGTGTTGTCCACAGGCTGCCACCCGTGAGCACTGGCAGCGGCACGACGGGCGAAGGAAAGATCCTGGTCGGCGTGGCCGAGGTTACGACGCTGCCAATGTTGGTGGTCGCCGCGCCTGGAAGCGAGCAGGTCGAGAAAGCGGATACAGAATTTGTGGGGCCTCCCGCGTTTGCGGGCACCCCGGCCACATAGGCAAAGCTGCCATCGGCGGAAAATTCGATGTCGGTCCCGGGTCCGAAAGTCGAAACCGAACTCAGCGCATCGACCGTGGAGTAGATATACAGGTTGCCGGACGCGGTGAGGATGAAGACTTTCAGCTGATCCGGGGAAAAAGCTGCCGCCGTGGTGGTTTCGCCGGGGAGTACGAGGTCAACCGACGATGCGGTTGTGCTGCTTGCATTGTAAATGTAGACCTGGCTGGGAGTGGAGACGTTATCTCCGACCACCACCACCTTGCCATCGTTCGAAATGGCCAGCACCTGGCCGCATAAGGAAACGTTGCACGGAGTCTGCGAGTTGGAGATCAGCGTGGGGGAAGGGCTGGTGGCAGTGGTATCTACGTACATCAGGCCCTGATCGCTGCCGATGTAAACGCGGGGCGAGGACACGTGATTGAACACCAGCGAGTTGGGTGTGCGGGGCAGGCTTAGGATGGCGCCGATGGGGTTCGATCCCGTGGTTGTCGGGGTCACCGAGAATAGAGCACTGGTACAGCCGGGAGTATTGCCGCATCCGGTGGTCGCCGCCCAGGCGGAGTAGGTGGCTAGTGTGGCACTGGGGGCGAGCACGACGTCAACCGAAATCGAGCCATAGCCGGTCGTCCCGTTCGGCAGCGTTCCCGTGCTGGCATAGATCGGGAGGCTGGGAACCGTTTGTCCCGATGGCGTCACCCCGGGCAAACCGATATTGCAGGTCGGGGGAGTACAGGAGGCGGTGAGGGTGGCGCCGCCAAGGTTGGTGCGAGCCGTCGCGTTGTTGTTGGGGACCGAGTTGCTCGTCGTGCCGAAGGCGGCAACTTCAGGATTGGTCGTGCTCCAGGTAAGGGGTGGAGCAGCCAAGGGGACATGGGTGTATTTGTACAAACTGTCGATTACGGTAGCGGTGATGGGGATGCTGGCGCCGTTATTGACCGTGATCGTGTTTCCCGCCGTGGCCTGACCGCCGATCTGGAGGTAAATGGCCTGGATGAGGCAGGTAGTAAAAGGAATGGGGTTGCTGCTCGTGCCGGAGACGTTCGCAACCAGTTGGGTAAATCCCGGCGACTTGGCGGTGACTTGAACCTGGTTGAGTACGGTGGACTGATTGGGGGGCACGTAGTTGGTTGTGGTGACCACACCGCTATTGCTGCTGGACCAGTTCACGGGCCCGACGCTGTCGGTGATGTCGACGGGTGGATTGCCGCTGCCATAGGCAGTGGCCTGATAAAACCACGTCTGTCCCTGGGAGAAACAGTCATACAAGGGTGCCTGGGCCTGGGCGTTGGAGATCTGCAAGCTCGCGACGTGCTCATGGACGTAGACGTAAGCCTGCGCACTGCTGACGCCGTTGCTGACGGCGGTGACGATGGCGATTCCAGGAGTCCCGGGAGTGCAAATGGAGCCGGTCGGGTCCCAGGTGCCGGCGCAGGCGTTGCCACCGGCGGTGATCGAGAGCGGTTCAGATCCCTCGAGGTTGTCGTTCTGGACGATATATTGAATGCTGGCGCTGGCGACCGTACCACCGGTGGCGTTGCGGGCGGTGGCGGTGAAGGCCTGAGTCTTGCCAATTTCTATGGAGGAGTTGCCGGCGGGGCTCAAAGTTACGGTGGCTACGACGGTGGTTGAGTTGCCGCTGCTCTTGCCCAGGCAACCGGTAAAGGCGACAACGAACGCTAGGGCTAAAATAGGAAGAAAACCGGAACCGCAACGACGCATGAACCCTCCTCGCGTCCGTTTGCCAGCCGCGAGCGTTAAGTTGTGAGGCGGAAAGCAGCCAGTGTAGATGCTAGGTTTCAAAGTTTCAAGGTTGCCGACCGCCAGGTCTCAATTTTGCGGGTTCGAAAGCTCCCTCGAGCACCCTGAACTCGCAATCGACCGCCCCAAGCGGTTGAGCTGGGAAGCTCGAATTGAGGCCCGAAAGGCTGGAGACCAGATTTCTCCTGCTTTTTCTTCGATGCGTTGAACAGTGGTTGACGATGTGCAGGGTAGTTGTTATTATCAAACAGTTCCGCGAGTTAAGTCTGGCTTGCCTGTGTAACGGCAGTCCTGTCGGATGCGCCACCCGCGCTGGCGACGGGCTCCGGGAAAATCGTGGCTGAGCTGTGAAGAAATACGTACCCGGTAGGAGTGGAGACTGGGAACGCCCTCGCTGAAACATCCTGCGAAAACCGTCGCGCCCAGGTCGGGAAATGCAAGTCTGGGAGTCACGCGGGGCTATGCAGGGGAAGCGGACGAAACGGAACGCCTCCGAACCGGAGTTTGGGGTAAGGCGTGGCGTCACCGTCGTCGGCGATTAGTCTGACCTGGAAACTGAACGATTTCTTGCCGTCGGTTTGTGGACGGTAGAGTATGGCTGGGCGCTAAAGCCTATGCCAGTCCTGGGACTGGTGGGATCCCGTCTCTAGGGAAACGGGTGCGGCCGGCTGCAGCAGGGTTCGTGCGACACGGCGGGAACGCAAGGTAGAGACGCGGAAGCAGCGTCTGGGGAGTGGCAAGAGTGCCTACTTTTAATCAGCTGGTGAAATTTGGCCGCGAGCGGACGATGTACAAGACGGCGAGTCCGGCGCTGCAGTCATGTCCGCAAAAGCGCGGAGTGTGCACGCGCGTCTATACCCAGACGCCCAAGAAGCCGAACTCGGCGTTGCGCAAAGTGGCGCGCGTTCGCCTGACCAACGGAATCGAAGTGACGACCTATATCCCTGGCGTCGGCCACAACCTGCAGGAGCACTCGATTGTGCTGATCCGCGGCGGCCGAGTGAAGGATCTGCCGGGTGTGCGCTATCACGTGGTGCGCGGAACGCTCGATGCCACCGGCGTCGCCGGCCGCAATCAGGGGCGCTCGAAGTACGGTACCAAGCGCGCGAAAAAGGCTTAGCAGGAAATATGGTAGGGACGTGGCTTGCCCCGTCTACGGCTCTAGCAAGAAGCTAGCAGCCAGGAGCTGGAAGCTGAAATGCCAAGAAAAGGACATACACCGAAGCGAACGGTTGAGGCCGATCCGATTTACGGGTCGGACTTGGTGACGAAGTTCATTAACTCGATGATGTGGCAGGGGAAGAAATCGACTGCCGAAGGCATCTTCTATAAATCGCTCGCGAAGCTGCAGGAAAAAGGCGGCGACGAAGCCCTGAAGCTGTTCACCAAGGCCGTGGAGAACGCAAAGCCCTTGCTCGAAGTGAAGACGCGGCGCGTGGGCGGTGCGAACTATCAGGTGCCGATCGAAGTTGCACCCGACCGCAGGACGTCGCTGGCGATCCGCTGGATCGTGAGCTATGCGCGGGGCCGCGGGGAAAAGGGAATGATTGAAAAGTTGACCAACGAGTTGCTTGATGCCTCGAACGGCAAAGGCGCCGCCATCAAGAAGAAGGAAGATGTGCATCGCATGGCGGAGGCCAACAAGGCCTTCGCGCATTATCGGTGGTAAATCGGTGGTAAAGAAAAGCGGCGAGCTTCGGGCCACGAGCGCGGAGCAAGCAATGAAGTGGCGAACCACAGAATTCCAGAGCCCCAGAAAGAGTAAACAGTCGTGCCTAGAACAGTCCCGTTAGAGCGTTGCAGGAATATCGGCATCATGGCCCACATCGATGCCGGGAAGACCACGACGACCGAGCGCATCCTGTTTTATACGGGAAAGACGCATCGGATCGGCGAAGTGCACGAGGGCACGGCCATCATGGACTGGATGGAGCAGGAGCAGGAGCGCGGGATCACCATTACCTCTGCGGCCACGACCTGCACCTGGCGCGACATTCGCATCAATATTATCGATACACCTGGCCACGTGGATTTTACGGCCGAGGTCGAGCGATCGCTGCGCGTGCTTGACGGCGCGGTGGCTGTGTTTGACGCCGTGCACGGCGTCCAGCCGCAGTCGGAAAAAGTATGGCGCCAGGCCGACAAGTATGGCGTGCCGCGAATTTGCTTCATCAACAAGATTGACAAGATGGGTGCCGATTTCGAACATGCCGTCGACACTCTCCGCAAACGCCTCAGTGCCAAGCCCGTCGCCATCCAGATCCCCATCGGGCAAGAAGACAAGTTCAAAGGCGCCGTGGATCTGATTGAAATGAAGGCCATCGTCTGGAACGATGAAACCATGGGCGCGGAGTACGAGACGGGCCCGATTCCCGCCGACCTGCAGAAAAAGGCGGAAGCGTTCCATACCCAGCTGGTCGAAACCGTCGCCGAAAACGACGACGAAATTCTGCACAAGTTTCTGGAAGGCGAAGCGATTTCGGCGGAGGAACTCAAGCGGTCGCTGCGCAAATCGACCATCGCGCTGAAGCTGTTTCCGGTGGTGGTGGGAACGGCATTCAAGAACAAGGGTGTCCAGCCGCTACTCGACGCGGTCGTCGATTACCTGCCCTCCCCGCTGGACGCGAAAGAGACGCATGGCCTGAATCCCGATAACGGTCAGCAGATCGTGCGCAAGCCCGACGACAAGGAACCTTTTTCGGCGCTGGCGTTCAAAATCATGGCCGATCCATTCGTCGGTCAGCTGACGTTTATCCGGGTGTACTCCGGACAGCTGAAATCGGGCGAATCGGTCCTAAACTCGCGCACCCAGAAGCATGAGCGCATCGGACGTCTGCTGAAGATGCACGCCAATAAGCGGGAAGACATCCAGGAAATTCTGGCGGGCGACATCTGTGCCGTCGTGGGTTTGCGCAACGTCAGTACGGGCGACACCATCTGCGAGGAGAAGCATCCGATCACGCTGGAATCGATTTCCTTCGCGGTGCCGGTTATCTCCGTGGCCGTCGAGCCCAAGACCAAGGCCGATCAGGAAAAGATGGGCATGGCGCTGGCGCGACTGGCGCAGGAAGACCCTACCTTCAAGGTCCACACCGACCCCGACAGCGGGCAGACCATTATCAGCGGCATGGGCGAGTTGCACCTTGAGATCATCGTCGACCGCATGATGCGCGAGTATAAGGTCGAAGCCAACGTCGGCAAGCCGCAGGTGGCTTACCGCGAGACGATCCGCAAGCATGCCGAAGCCGAAGGCAAATACATCCGCCAGACGGGCGGGCGCGGCCAGTACGGACACGCCAAGATTTATCTCGATCCGAACGAACCGGGCAAGGGTTACGAGTTCATCAATGAAATCGTGGGCGGCACGGTGCCCAAGGAATACATTAAGCCCATCGATCAGGGCATGCAGGAAGCGATGGAGGGCGGTGTTCTCGCCGGCTATCCGATGGTCGACATCAAGGCGACACTCTACGACGGCAGCTATCACGATGTTGATTCGAACGAAATGGCCTTCAAGATTGCCGGTTCGATGGCGTTCAAGGAAGCCGCGCGCAAAGCGAGTCCGGTGATTCTCGAGCCGGTGATGGCGGTCGAAGTTGTGACTCCGGAAGACTACGCCGGAACGATCATGGGCGATCTGAGTTCGCGTCGCGGGCGCATCGAAGGCATGGAGCACCGCGCCGGTTCGCAGGTGATCAAGGCGATTGTTCCCCTGGCGGAAATGTTCGGGTACGCGACGCATATGCGTTCCAGTACGCAAGGGCGGGCCGAGTACTCGATGCATTTTGCGCGTTACGAAGAAGCCCCGCGTTCCGTGGCGGAAGAAATTATCGCCAAGACGCAGGGGAAGACGACAACGAAGTAGTTTGCGTTACGGAGCTAGGAGCAAATGGCGAAACAAAAATTTGAACGGACCAAGCCGCACTGCAACGTAGGGACGATTGGTCACATTGATCACGGCAAGACGACGTTGACGGCGGCGATCACGAAGGTGTTGCAGAAGCACAATCCG
>Ga0187847_10000112_pt1 | contig 92518 bp, 78 predicted proteins | sample June2016WEW_4_10_FD_132458 | JGI IMG/M metagenome (GOLD analysis project Ga0187847, IMG submission 132458) | Peatland microbial communities from SPRUCE experiment site at the Marcell Experimental Forest, Minnesota, USA - June2016WEW_4_10 | ecosystem: Environmental > Terrestrial > Soil >...
CGAAACCCACTGTCGAAGTTGCTGTTGGTCGGCTTCTGCCAGGGCGAGTGCGGGAGCGGATCGTGGCATGACTCCAGCATAGCGAACCCGATTCATATTGTCCAGTTATTTGTTGGACACTACGCTAGGTTCTTCGTTGAGCCAACCTCCAGCCGGATGCGCGGCGGCATCAATCCGCCGGACGCGCAACCGGAGCAGTTCACCTTTCCGCCAATGCATAGTTATATGCCACTGCCTGTTGTGCAGATAATCGGCAGTTACCAACGCGGTGATATTGACGCTACGGCTGGTAGATCTGCACGTTGTCGTACACGGTGCTCGGAAACAGGTTGCCGTTATCGGAGCCGCCTATACAATACAGTTTACCGCCAACTACACCTGAGGCAGGAGCGAGAGTAGCCTGTGGCATGGATGCCAAAGCCGTGTTCCACGATTTTGTTTTGGGAGAGTAGGCGAAAACGTTGGTTTCTGGAGTGTCGCTGTTGCTGCCACCCGCGCCACCTGCGATATAGAACTGCCCTGAGATTACCCCAAAGCAGCTATCGGCGAGTGGTGCCGGAAGCGAGGCGCTTGCCTTCCACGTATTCTTAGTGGGGTTGTACACTTCGTCATCGGTTACATTGCCGCTGTTCCCCAGTCCTCCGACAGCCATGATTCCTCCAAGCACGCCCAGCATCGGGTTTGAGCGCCCAACTTTCATAGAAGTCTCTTGAACCCAGGAATCGGTTGTCGGGTTGTAGGCGTATACGGTCGCCACTCGTCCAGAATCTGGGACGTAGCCGCCGACGACATAGATGATATTCTTGTCGGCAATCGCATAAACACTATCGATGCCATTGGCAATTGGAATGGGAGATTTTGTCGTCCACGAATTAGTCGCAGGATCATAAGCCTCCACGACCGTCATCGCCCCACCTCCGGTTGCACAAGCGGCGTTACAACCGCCAATAACATACAGAATGTTATCCACGACAGTGGATGCCGCGACGTAGCGGGCCGTCGGAATGGATTCGCCGGTACTCCATTTGTTAGTGGCGGGATCGTAAATCTGATTGTTGCTTATGATGGCGCTGGTGGTGGCTCCACTCACAACGTAAATCCTGCCGTGAAGCTGAAGTCCTTGCAAGGGTGCCAAGACACGGTCATAAGTCCTCCTCGTGGCGAATCATATTCTAGATCAAACCGCTCTGGAGCGCGGACATGTGTGGTCGCCTGGTGACGGAGCGCGGGCGACGCCCACACCACATTCTTCGTGCAACTGCAGCTCACACAGATCCCGAAGCCCTAATCGGGCTAACGGAAAAGTAGCCAACTGTCAGGCGCTTGCTGTCTAAAAATGCCGCTGCTCGGGTTGTGTGGCCACAGCGCGGTGCGAGATCCCGATCGATGTGCTGTTCGAGGGCCCGTCCTAGCAAGACCTCCAGGAGAGAGACTCTCGAGGACAATGTCGGTCGCTCGGGTCGATGTGGCAAGCGCAAACCGGTTCTCGAGCCTGGGCAGGGTAGCAACTGCCGCCTTGGCCGAGGCGCCCCCCAAATCCGATCCTCGGCTGGTTCTGGCGGCATCGTATATGCTTGGCGGACATGCAACCAGCGGCTGCAGTTCCGGTGATCGAGTTCCGGGATGTGTCCTACCGCGTGGCGGGCACGCAAGTGCTCTCTGGACTGAATCTGCAAGTGCAGAGCGGAGAGACTCTGGTGCTGCTTGGACGCAGCGGTTCGGGCAAGACGACCTCGCTCAAACTGGTCAATCGCCTCCTCTCTCCCAGTTCCGGGGAAGTACGCGTGCAGGGAGTGCCTAATCGAGAAGCGGATGTCATTCGCTTGCGCCGGGGCATGGGATATGTCATCCAGGACATGGGCCTGTTCCCTCATTTTACGGTGGAGCGAAATATCGGCCTGGTTCCGCGCCTCGAAGGGTGGCCGGACGAGCGGGTTCGCGGGCGGGTGCAAGACTTGTTGCAGATGGTGGGGTTGGCCCCGGACATGGCGTCGCGTTTTCCCCATCAGCTGTCGGGCGGGCAGCGACAGAGAGTGGGTGTGGCGCGAGCGCTGGCGGCGGATCCGGAAATACTCCTTATGGACGAGCCTTTTGGCGCTCTCGACCCGCTCACGCGGGACGAATTGCAACGTGAGTTCCTTTCGCTGCAGCAGCGACTGAACAAAACCGTCTTGATGGTGACCCACGATTTGCGTGAGGCCCTGCAGCTCGGGTCGCGGATTGCGTTGATGGAAGCGGGACGGCTGGTCGCGGTCCTGCCGCCGCGCGAGTTCTTGCGGTCGACCGACGCCTTGGCTTCCGCCTACGTCAGGGCCTGTGGCGACGGCTTGGAGTCGGCCGTTAATCGAGGCGCGTCATGAGCGTCTTCCGGTTTATCACGCAAAACCAAGGCCAGGTGCTGGAGCTCACCCTGGAGCATCTCCGGCTGGTGGGCCTGTCCACGCTGTTTGCGATCCTCGCCGGCGTGCCGTTAGGCATCCTCATTGCCCATCGGCCACGACTGAACAAGCCAGTGTTGGCGAGCGCCAACATCATTCAAACGATTCCCAGCCTTGCCCTGTTCGGGTTTCTCCTGCCGGTGCCGTGGCTGGGCGCGCGCGCCGACCGGTTAGCGATTCTGGCGCTCACCCTCTACGCTTTGCTGCCCATCATCAGAAACACCTATACCGGGATCCGTGGAGTCGATCCCGCGGTGGTGGAGGCGGGTCGAGGCATGGGCCTCACAGAGACTCAGCTTCTGTTTCAGGTGGAACTGCCGCTGTCGGTGAGCGTGATCCTATCCGGCGTGCGCGTCGCGATCGTGATCTCGGTCGGCCTGGCGACAATCGCCGCTGCCATCGGCGCGGGAGGTCTCGGAGAGTTCATCTTTCGGGGTCTGGCCATGGTCGACGACAGCGTCATCCTGGCAGGGGCCATTCCCGCTGCCGTTCTGGCGCTGGCGGCCGATTTTGGCGTGGGATGGCTGGAGAGGCGTCTGCAACCACGATGAGGCTCCCGCAATCGACCCTGGGCGCGTTGATTCTCGCCGCCGCTTTGCTGCTCCCGTCCTGCTCGTTGTCCCATCGCGATGGCATCGTAGTCGGATCCAAGAATTTCACCGAATCGCTCCTGTTGGGCGAGATCGTGGCACAGCAGATCGAGGCCCACAGCCATCTGAAAGTTGAACGACGTTTCTATCTTGCCGGAACCTACATTTGCCAGCAGGCGATTCTGGCCGGACGGATCGATGTCTACCCCGAATACACCGGCACGGCGCTCACTGCGATTCTGAAGCAAAAAGCGATGCACGATCGACAGGGCGTTTTCCAGCAGGTCAAGGGGGAGTACGAACGTCGCTTCGGGCTGATCGTCGCGCAGCCCTTCGGTTTCAACGACACCTTTGCCATGGAGGTTCGCGGTGAGGACGCGCGCCGGCTGAACATCAAGACCTTGTCGCAGGCGGCTCGATTTGCTCGGCAGTGGCGCGCCGGATTTGGTTACGAGTTCATGGAGCGCCCGGACGGATACCGCGGTTTAGCCGCAACCTACGGCCTCCAGTTTCTGGAACCGCCAAGCGTTATGGACTTGGGACTGCTGGCGCGGGCGCTCAAAGACCACCAGATCGACTTGGCCGGCGGCAACACCACAGACGGTTTGATTCCGGCCCTGGGTTTCTTTGTGCTTGACGACGACCGACATTATTTTCCGCCCTATGAGGCGGTGCCGGTTGTGCGCCGGCAGACGGTTGAGCAGCACCCGGAGATTACCCAGGTTCTCGCCGGATTGGCGGGCAAGATTTCTGACGAGGATATGCAACGCCTCAACTACGCGGTGGATGGCCAGCACCGCGATGCGAAAGAGGTGGTTCATGAATTTCTAACCGGCAAAGGGCTCGTGCAGTGAAACCGAGCCGGTGCGTCCGGAATCGGCCGCCGCCCCGCTCGCTTCTCAAGATACTCCCGACTTGCGCCACGCGCGCAGGTTGACCGCGCTCATCACCATACAGAATATGTTGGCCGGAATAAAGCCCAGCTGGTCGGTCCGGAATCCGATAACGCATACGATGACACTATTGACCGCAGCCAGCGCCCAACCCTCCCAGCACCGCCGGCCAACCAGAATCGTGGACGCGACGGTCAACACGCATGATAGATAATCAAGCCGCAACACAAATGAAGACCTCCATCCATATTGTGTTCGAAAGATAGGGCCCGGGAATGTGATCAACCCATACGTTATGTGACGACGGTCACTTGCCCGGGATCAGGATTTCCCGGAGGCCACCTTGTCGAAAGAATGCAACCTGCAAAACGCAATCCCAATCAAAAAGAGACCGAACTGAGGCCGCCATGACGAATCCGCAGCGGTACGATGCCCTAATCATTGGCTCCGGACAGGGGGGGACGCCTCTCTCCATGGCTCTTGCCGGAGCGGGAATGCGCACCGCCCTCGTGGAGCGAAAACATGTCGGCGGCACCTGCATTAATGAGGGATGCACCCCGACCAAGACGATGGTGGCCAGCGGGCGGGTGGCATACCTGGCGCGCCGGGCTGCCGATTACGGCGTGCATACGCAACCGGTCAGCGTTGCCATGGCGAAAATTCGTCAGCGCAAGCGGGAAATTGTGGATAGCTTCCGAAGCGGAAGTCAGGCGCGCCTGGAGAAAACTCCCAATCTCGACCTGATCTTCGGGGATGCCCATTTCAGCGGTCCGCAAACGGTTGCCGTTCGCTTGCCGGACGGCAATCAGCGCACGCTTGCCGCCAGCGCCATCTTTATCAATGCTGGCACCCGCGCCTCCAGACCCGCGTTGGAGGGATTGGACGCCGTGCCTTTCCTCGACAATATTTCCATCATGGAACTCGACTCCGCCCCCGATCACTTGTTGATTCTGGGTGGCGGCTATATTGGCCTGGAGTTCGGACAACTTTTCCGCCGTCTGGGCAGCCGAGTCACGATCGTGCAATCCGCCGGCCAGCTTCTGTCACGCGAAGACCCCGACATCGCGGAAGAAGTGAGCAAGATCCTGCGCGAGGACGGCATCGAAGTCGTCTTGAAGGCGAGCGCAACCTCGGTGGCCCGGGCGGGCGAGAGCACCCGACTGGAGATCCTCGAACAAAATCGACCGACCACCCTGACCGGTACGCACCTGCTGGTTGCCACGGGCCGCGTGCCCAACTCCGACACCCTGAACCTGGCAGCGGCTGGAGTTCAAAGCGACCCGCGTGGCTTCATCCGGGTGAACGACCGCCTCGAAACCACCGCCGATGGTATCTATGCTCTCGGTGATATCAAAGGCGGCCCGGCGTTCACGCACATCTCCTACGACGACTTTCGCGTCCTTCGCGCCAATCTTGTCGAGCATAAAAACGCAACCACCAAGGACCGCCAGGTGCCCTATGCCGTTTTTATCGATCCCCAGTTGGGTCGCGTGGGCCTGACCGAGACCGACGCCCGCGCTCAGGGACGCAGGGTTCGCGTCGCCAGGCTACCGATGACGCATGTCGCGCGGGCGATCGAAATTGACGAAACCAGGGGCTTCATGAAAGCTATCGTGGACGCGGAAAATCACCAGATCCTCGGCGCCGCAGTGCTCGGCGTCGAAGGCGGAGAAATCATGTCCGCCCTGGAGATCGCCATGATGGGAAAACTGCCTTATATGGCGTTGCGCGATGGAATTTTTGCCCACCCCACTCTGTGCGAGTCGTTGAACAATCTCTTCATGGCGATGGACAGCGCATCTTAGGTCCCGGCCGGGGAGGCTTCGGGTCAGGCGCGCCGGCGCCAGGTCGACTATTCCACCGTGTGCTTTGCCGTATAGCCTTCTCGCGCATACACGATGTACTTCACTTCCTTGCCCTTCTGGTCGCGAATCTTGAGCGGGCCTCCTTCGGGCGCTTGCAGTTCGACTTTTAACTTGCGATAGCTGCCATCCTGCTTGGAGTTGGTGGGGTGGTAACTGAGGGTGTATTGGTTGCGGATGTCGGCGCCGATTTCGTTGAACATTTCCGGCAACTCGCCCTGGAATCGCGGGAAGTAGGCACGGCCACCGGTCAGGCTGGCGTAGGTTTTCATTTCGTTGTCCGCCTGCAGGTAATCCATGTTGTTGACCGGGATCATGCCCCGCGTGCGACAGTGGTGAATCTCGCAATATTCTCGGGCCGCGAAGCCGACGCTGATGGGATAAATCGTGACGTCTTTAGTGGATTTGACCTTCTTGAGGATCTGGTCCAGGTTAAGTTTGCTGAAAGTGTCTACCCCAGTGGAGACAAGAATGACATATTTCTTGCCCTCGATGCGGTCAATTCGATCCAGGGTATCGAACAGCGCGTCAAACAGGTTGGTCTCGGAGAAGCCCGGCATACGCAATTGGTTCAGCGCCGCTTGCACCTCCCGCTTGTCCTGCGTGAAGTCGACCAGGATCTGCGGCTTCATATCATAGGAAATCACCGAAACCCAGTCCTCCTTCTGCAGGGTGTTCGCGAAGGCGTACGAGGCACGCAAGGCTTCGATCTCGAAGTCGTAGTTGGTGCTGGCAAACTCGACCAGCAGCACGGCCGTGATCGGGGCCTTGGTCTGATTGAAGGTCGCAATCTTCTGCGGCTCGCCATCTTCGATGATCTTGAAATTCTCCTGCCGCAATCCGGGAACGGTCTGGCCGTCCTTGGTGGTTACCAGCACATCGAGGTTGACCACGGGTACGTCCACCTTGATCGAGTAGTCGGGCATGTTCTCGATTTTCTTCGGCTTTTCCGGCGCCGGCGGAGGAGGCTCCTCTTTTTTCTTGGGGATGACATAAGGTCCGACGTCATTTTGCGGTCCCCCGGCTTCGGGCGGTGCGTCCTGCTTGTTCGGATTCGAGCTCGGTTGTTGCGAGGGGTCTTGGGTCTGCCCCGGGGCGGTTGCGACCGCCATCCAGCAAAGAACGAAGGCGAGCAAGATCAGTGACTTACGAGAAGCTGAAAGGGACGTTTTTATAGCGCCAAGGAGCAAAGAAGTCATGGGGAGCCCTCGAAAACTACTGTGCTAGTATAGATGCAAGACCTCTGCGGTTGGGTTATTTTGCAGGCCCTTAAAAAGGCTGCCTCTCCTCGCAAAACCTATCTGATGGGACGCGGAGTCTAAGTAAGCATAAAGCATTTTTTGTACTTCCGGGGCCATGCATGAGCAAAGCCGCACGCTCCCTCACCGCGCTTTTGAGTCTGTGTTTCTCCGTCTGGGTGAGTGCCCAGACCAAGGCACAGCCCACTGTTTCTTCTTCCGCCATTCCCAGGCAGGCGATCATGCCGCTCGCCGAGATCCACGAAGGCATGAGGGGCACGGCGCTGACCGTGTTTCAGGGCGTGAAGCCGGAATCGATGGAAGTGGAAGTTCTGGGCGTGATGCGGAATGTGAACGGTCCCAAGGGCGACATTATTCTGGTCCGCTTGCATGGCACCAAGCCTGAATATACCGGCGTGGTTGCCGGCATGAGCGGCAGCCCGGTCTATTTTGATGGCAAGCTGGCGGGGGCGCTGGCCTTTCGCATTGGTGAATTCTCGAAGGAGCCGATCGCGGGTGTGACCCCGATTGAAGAGATGTTGGAAATCAACGCGCTCGATCACAGTGCGGCAACAAATCCGGGGCCACGGCGGACCGCAGGTGCGGACGAGGCGGGTTCCGATGCACGCCGAGTCGCGCAAACGGCAAGTCCCGGCGAGAGCGCGGCGCTTCCGGCACAGAACTACAGCAACTATCTCGAGCCGATTGAGACGCCGCTCGTATTTGATGGATTCTCAGACGAAACCCTGCAGCGCTATGGCGCGCAATTCGCTGCCGCGGGCATCGTTCCGGTGATGGGCATCGGCGCCTCGAGCGATCACAAGCAGCCGGAGCCGATCGAGGCGGGATCCGCGGTCAGCGCCGTGCTAGTTCGCGGGGATATGGATATTGCGGCGACCTGTAGTGTGACCTACGTTGATCCGCAGCGCCTGCTCGCCTGCGGACATCCGCTTTTGCAGTTTGGCGAAGTGGATCTGCCGATGACCAAGGCGACAGTGCTAGCCACGCTGCCTTCGCCCATGAATGCTTTCAAGATCGTCAACACGACCGAGACCGTAGGCGCTTTCGTGCAAGACCGCCAGAATGGAATTATGGGCGTGCCGGGACGGGAGTCAAAGATGATTCCCGTGACTGTGACCATGCACGTGCAGGGGGAAAGCGGAGGGTCGACGAAACAGTTTCACTACGAAGTGCTCAATAATGCCCGGCTCAGCCCGCTGGCCATGATGGCCACCGTGTTCAACGCGCTGCATGGCACTAACGAATACGGCGAAGACATCACTTACCGCATGAACGGACTGCTCAGCGTGAAAGGGTATCCCGACGTTACGCTTCGGAACATGTTTGCGCCGCAGGACAACGGACAGCCGGCCGCGGCTTTGGCCGCCGCTACCATCGGTGAGCGCTTTGGGCGCATTTACAGTAATCCCCTGAACGCACCTGATATTCAGGGCGTGAAGCTCGATTTCGATCTGGTTCGTGAACGCCGATCGGCGCGCCTGGAAGGTGCGCGCACCGATATGACCGAAGCCCGGCCGGGCGACCAGATTATGGTGGAGACGGTGATTCGTCCGTATCGCGGCGAGCGGCTGGTGCGGCAGATCTCCATGCGGATTCCTACTTCGACCGCGAAGGGAACTCTGCGCATCCTGGTGAGTGACGGCGACACCCTTGACCGTATGCACCGCGGGACGCCAATGATGAACCGCGGTCTGGGCCTGGCGCCGACCATTGCCCTGCTGAATCGGGAGCACGCCAACGATCGGGTCTACGTATCGCTCATTGATTCCGATCCGGAGGCGATGGTGGCCGACAAGGTGATGCCGACCCTGCCGCTTTCCGTGATGAACGTTATGGAAAACATGCGCGGCACGCAAGACATGATCGTACTGGCAGAATCGTCCGTCAGCGAAGCTTCCACTGAGCCGCTCGACTATGTGGTTTCGGGCGCGCAGATGCTGACGATTAACGTGAAGTAATTTCGCGCTTCCCGGGGAAGAGGCGACTCGCCCCCGAGCGAAGTCGATCGGTCCGCCGCGCGGATGACACCTGGCTTTCCAGCAATAGACTGATTTGAGGTATGCCTTTGGCTCGTAAGACGGTCCCCCCAGCATTCGCACTTATTCTTGCGGTTCTAGGGTTTTCAACTTTCGCCCCGGCCGAGGGCACCCGGACCTGGGAACAATCCAAGTTCGAAGAACTGACCAAAGGCACGGCCAACGGCATCGCCTTGCGCAGCGCGGGCGGACTCGAACTGGCTCCGGCGTTCAAGGCGATCGCCACCACGCCTTCGACCTACCTCTGGTCGATTGCGTCCGATTCGGCGGGCAACATCTATGCGGCGGCGGGATCTCCGGCGCGGGTGTATCGCATTGCGCCTGATGGGCAAAGCACGGCGATCTTCGAGGCCCCGGAATTACAGGTGCAATCGCTGGCGGTGGACAGGGCTGGCATCGTCTATGCCGCCACCGCGCCCGACGGCAAGGTCTATCGCCTGGAACCGCCTCGTTCTGAGCCGGCCAAGGGTGCCAAGACCGACGCGAAGACACCGTGGAACTGGAGACCCTACTTCGATCCCGCGGCGAAATACATCTGGGACATCGTTGTCGATGATGCGGGCACTCTGTATATCGCCACCGGCGATCATGGCGAAATCTACAAGGTTGGCGCGGACGGTCAGCATTCGCTCTTTTTCAAAAGCGATGAAGTGCACATTCGCGTGCTCGCGCTCGATGCCACTGGCAACCTGATCGCCGGCTCTGACGGAAGCGGGCTTGTCTATCGCATCGCCCCGAATGGGGAAGCATTCGTGCTCTACAGCGCGCCGAAGAAGGAAATTACCGCGCTCGCCATTGACCGGGCAGGGAATATCTATGCCGCTGCTGCGGGGGACAAGCGCACCGGCACCGCGCCGGCGCAGACGAGCATCTCGCTGGTCGCTCCCGCCCCGAGCATACCCGCCGCGGGCGGTGGCACGATTACGATTCCTGCGGCTGCCGCGGCAGGCGCTCCGGCAACGCCGTTTCCCGCTCCCGGAGTCGGGGTTACGGGCGGCTCCGAAATCTATCGCATTGCGCCCGACGGCGCCCCGTCACGGTTGTGGAGTTCGCACGAAGACCTCGTCTACGCCTTGGGTTTTGATCAGCGTGGACGGCTGCTTGCCGGCACCGGCAATCGCGGACATATTTTTGCCATCAATGGCGTCGACGATTTCACCGACCTCATCAAAGCCAGCGCCACGCAGATCACCGCCTTTGCGGCCGCGCCCGGCGGAGGGCTGTACGCTTCGAGCAGCAACCTGGGGAAGATTTTCGTGCTTGGTCCCGGCCTTGAGCGGGAAGGCACGTACGAAAGCGATGTGTTTGACGCGCATGTTTTTTCGCTTTGGGGACGCGCGCGCCTCCGCAGCAGCGGCGAACCGGGCGCAGGTTCGGGAGCGAATTCGAATATCGAACTGTACGCGCGCAGCGGCAATGTCGACAACCCCGATCGCAACTGGAGCAAGTGGACGCGAGTCGATTGGACCTCGGGCGCCGAGCTCAACGTTCCGCCAGCGCGGTTCGTACAGTGGAAGACGGTGTTGCACGCCGGCAATGCCGCGCCGCGGGTGGATTCGGTCTTGCTGAACTATCTGCCGAAGAACGTCGCGCCCGAGATCGACGAAATTGTGGTGCAGACCGGATATCACTACCAGTCGGTTCCGCATGTCACCGGCAATGAAGGGTCGGGGCAGGGTCCGTCGCGCTATGAGGCTCCGCCTCCGGCGGTGCGCGATCGCGATTCGATTGGCATACGCTGGTCGGCACATGACGACAATGATGACCAGCTCGTTTATGCCGTCTACTACCGGGGTGACGCGGAAGCGCGCTGGCTGCTGCTGAAGGCGAATCTCTCCGATCGCTACTATTCTTTCGACGCCAGTCTGCTGCCGGACGGCGGCTACACGGTAAAGGTCATCGCTTCCGATGCGCCGTCGCATTCCCCGGGAGAGGCTCTCTATGCCGAGCGCGTCAGCGAGCGCTTCGAGGTCGATAGCACGGCTCCGGTGATCGACCGTCTGGCGGCCGCGATGGATGGAAAGCAGATTCACGTGCGCTTCCGGGCGGGCGATTCCTTTTCGGTGATCAAGCGGGCGGAATATTCGCTCGATGGCGGCGACTGGCAGTTCGTGGAGCCGGTTGGCCAGTTGTCCGATGCCCGGACCGAGGACTATGACTTTCGCGTGACCGTGCCGCCCGCCGAGACCGGGCCGACTCCGATGGCCGACAATACAGCAAATGACCACGTCGTGGTGGTCCGCGCCTACGACCGTTTTGACAATCTTGCGACCGCGAAGGTTGTGGTGCGCGGGAGGTGAAGCGACCGGGCGCCCCCCGGCGAAGCCCGGTCTCCACGCCGGTTTCTTACTGTTGCGCGAACAGCAGCGCGCTCGGCGTGCCGCTCGTGGTGCCCATCATAAAGAAGTCCAAAATGACCGAGTTCGTACTGTCGAAGTCAATCGCGTAAATCACATTCGTCGATGCGGTCGGAGCGGTTAGGGTGATGGCGCCGGTGCCGGTGAACTGGATCGAATACGTCCCGGTCACCGTTTCATCCTGGTTCTCGGTCCCGGTGACGTTGAATACCCCTCCACCGGGCGAAGTGAGCAACAGGTTCTCGACCGAAGGTGCGACGCCTGAACTGCTGCTGGCGGTACCCGCCGCATAGGTTCCCGGCAACTCTGCCGGGGCGTAGGCGCCGCTTGCTTTGGTCGGCTGCGGATTCATGGCTCCGGTCATCACCGCGGTACTCGCCTGATCGAGCAGGTAGCCACGATTGGCGCCGCTCGCGTAGAGAACGAAAGGAATGGGCAGCGTCGCCGGGGTTGCATTCGGATTGCCCATCATCTGGAACACATAGCGTCCGCTGGTGCCGCTCGCGACGTACGTATAGGGAGAGGGGGTTTGCGCCGCCGAGGGAAAGGCCGAGACCGAAAGAATCGTTCCGTTATTGTTCTGGTCAAAGTTGCCGGTGAAGCCCCCGCTTCCTCCCGTTCCGCTCGAGGTGCCATCGGTCGTACCGTTGATGAGTGCGACATTGGCGTTTGCTCCCGTCAGCACCGAAATCGAAGTGCACCCGGAATTTGCCGAAGGGCAGAATGCAGCGTTGGTGTAGCCCGAAGGCATAGGGACCTGATAGGTCATCGAGCCCGAGATCGCGGGATGCGTTGAATCGAGCGCGTCGGAGGAAATCGCATAAAGCGTCAGCGGGCTCGAACCGGTCTTGGCTTGCAGTGTCCCGCCGCCCACAACGAAGTCGAAATCCTGACCCGTGCTGAGGGTCATATGCCAGAGACCCGGGAAGGTTGTGTCCTGTTGATAGGTGCCGGTAATCGTGCTGACCTTGCTTGCCGTGCCGTTGTCGTTGGCGTCGAGCATGCCGCTACTGATATTCCCGCCGGAATTGGAAGTTGGAATCATGGTCAACAAACCGGCGTAGCCGGCTCGCTGGAGGCTCGAGTCAACTCCGGAGAAGCCGAATGCGAATGACTGACTGCCGTTTCCGAATTGGCCGGCGGTCGACTTTTGCATGGCTCCGTAACCGGTTCCCTCGCCGTCGGATTCAATCATCTGGATATTGCCGCTCGAGGTGAGGACCGCCGTGTAGGTGTTGGTGATGGTGGTGGTGCCGCTGCTTAAGTTCAGGGTAAGCGTGCCCAGATTGTTGCTGCTGTCGTTGTTGGAGCTGGGAACGTACGACGAGCCGGCATCGACGGTCCACGCTTGCGCTCCGCTGGCAGTCAGCACTTCCTCGACTCCGCTCGCAATGGTGCTGGTCGCGCTCGTGGTGATGGTTCCGACGGCGGCCACCGGATTATTGCTGGTGTCATAGCCGGAAAACTGGAATCCATAAGTGCTGCTCGGGCTCAGCCGCGATGTGGCAACCGTTACCTTGGACGTGAAGGAAGCAAGGTTCCCGTCGTTCACGGTTGACGTTGCCGAGACCGACACAGTCTGGCTGGACGCCGGAGCGGTATAGACCGCCGTCCCGGCATTGTTGGCGCCTGGGGTCAACTGGCCACAGGGTGCGGCGCCGCAGGTCAGACTCCAGGTGAAGGTCTGCGGTGCAGCGTCGGGTGTCGCCGTGGCCGTGAACTGCTGCACCAGATTCTCACCCATGGTTACGGCGGTCGGAGTCACTACCACGCTTATCAGTTGCACGCTCACGTCGTAGGTGCCGAAAGCCGTGTTGTCAGCCACTGAGGTCGCTACAATTTCGAAGGTGGCCGGACTGGGGGGAGCAGCCGGCGCAACATAAGCTCCCGTGCTCGAGTCGAGGGTCCCACAAGCATTCGGCGTGCCCGTGCATTGCGAGCCCATCAGACTCCAAATCACGGCCTGGTTGGTTCCGGCTGGCGTCACCGTGGCGGTGTAGGTTGTAGTTTGGCCCGGGTAAACGTGGGAAGGGCTGTTGCCCGAGATGGTAACCACGATTCCGCTACCCTCTCCGTTCCCACCCTTCGCGCAACCGCCAGCCAGCGCCAAAATCAACAAACCCATCGCCAACAGCCCGAGATTTTTCATCATCAATTCTCTTTTTTCGCAAGCTTTTTTGAACCATGCAGTGGGGGGACCCGTTTGTCTGCAGGCATCGCCGCTGACTGAAAATACCAGCGTCCATCGGGAGGGGTCACGCCAATGTCATAGCAGTCACAAGACCGAATGATCTCTCAAATCAGCAGATTACAAATGTACATGAAGCCACATGCTTTGTCTTTGTCGAAAGGGCGCGGCCGATCGGACGCGGGCGAGCGCCATATGCGCAAGAAATTGCATGGTTTGGAGGCTCGCGGTTCGGACCCAGTCTGGCTAGCGGAGGGCGGCGGCGGTCTGCACGGTTGCGCGCTTGGCGGTGTCGAGAAGTGGACGAAGTTCGGCGGCGGCGATGCCCAGCGTTCCTCCGGAGAACCCGTCGATATAAGCGGAATTGACGCCTACAACTTCGCCCTGCAGGTTCAGCACAGGGCCGCCGCTGCCTCCGCGGGCGGTGGGGGCATCGTAGATCAGTTTGTCGCCGCTGACATCGCCAATGTGTCCGAAGGTGGCTGAAGGCCTGATTAGCGACAGGGCGGCGAGTTCTCCGGCAGTGTCAGCGTCGTCGGGGTGTGACGATAGGCGGTCGTAGACCAGCGCCGGCGATTTTGCGACCATGCCGGTCACTCCCATGGGATAGGCCAGCACGCTCACCGATTCGCCGACATGCGACGGCGCGGCGGATAAGGTGAGCGGGCGCAGCTTCCTGGTGAAAGTAGTTTCTTCGATGCGCAGTAAAGCCAGGTCGCCATGGGCGGCGAGAACCGCTGTTTCGAGGTTTACCGGGAGAGGCGAGCCCGGGAAGTATGCTACCAGCTTCTCGAGAACTGGCGTTCCTCCCTGCCGTAATGCCGTGGCGACTTCCCGATCGCCGTACCACGGCTCGGCTACGTGGCGGTTGGTGGCCAGGAGGCCCTGCGCCACTACAAAGCCGGTGCCCGCGACCCGGGCACGAAACCTCTGCCCATGACCCGATACGTGATAGATGCCGTAGATGTAGGCCACTGAATCGCGCGCGTCATCCACAGCCGCGGCGGAGAATGATTGCTGACGCTCGAGATCGGCGACCTGGGCCGAAAGTTGGTGCACTTGCTGCTCCAGGCTGGAAGTTTCCGAGGGGGCGTAATAGTGGGCCATCAATCCAGCACCGACCAGCGCGAGCACACCCAGTAAGCCCTGAACAAAACGCTGCCAGGTCTCGACCAGTTCCCCTTCTCCGTTTCTTTCACCGATATCGGAATTGAACATGAGCCATCAGGCCCGGCGGGGAGAGAGATTCCCGGGTAGCAATCACTATCCTGACGCATTCAGCTTGCGGCGGGAAGGGTACAGAAGTCGGACGAATGCGGGCCGAAGGTAACCAGGGCGACACGTTCGCCTTGCGCACAACAGTCGATCCAGACCGGTTTCCGGTCGCCGATCATCGGGACGTACCCTCATCGGAACGCCCCCTCACCGGGAGCTACCATCGATGAAAAAGCGGCACTCGCAGGTTATTCGGTCCGCAGCGCTTCCATGAGGTATAAGGAAGCGGCTCGGCGGGCAGGAATGATCGAGGCCACGAGCGCGAGCAGGAACAGGGAGAGCGTTGCGAGAACCAGCACCGCCGGGTCGAGCGAATCGACCTCGAACAGGAGCGAGCGCAGCAGACGAGTGGCAAAGACGGCAGCTAGGATGCCGAGGCCGCAGCCGGCCACGCCAAGTTTCGCGCCGGAAAGCAGAATCAGCCCCATGATGCTCGAGCGCTGCGAGCCGAGCGCCATGCGGATGGCCATCTCCTGGGTGCGCAACGCCGTCGAAAAGGCGATGACGCTATAAATGCCGAGCAGAGCCAGCAGGACGGCCGCACCAGCGAAGGCGGCGACCAGGGCAGTATGGAAGCGGCGCGGCGCCTGGCCTTCGGCCACCACGCGATCCATGGATTCGACCTGAGTGAGCGGCAGTTGCGGGTCGATGGAGTGGACGACCGTGCGCAGGGACTCTGCCATCTGCTCGGGTGGCAGTTGGCCGCGAAGCACAATCGACCCCCCATTGCCGGTAAGCATGTCGGGTGAGGCAAATGATCCTGCATCGGCTTTGCTTTGGCTGGCAGGAATGTAGATCTGCTCTCCGGTAGGCACATCGGCCGCCAGTTGTTTGACGTCGCCGATTTCTCCGACGACCGTTAGCCACGGAGTGTTTGCCTCCCTCGGGCCGCGGTGGAGGCGCCTGCCAACGGGGTCTTGTCCCGGCCAGTAGTGCTCTGCCAGCGTGCGATTGACGATTGCGACCAGCGGAGCGCCTTCGCGATCGGCCGCAGTGAAGTCGCGACCGCGGATGACCGGAATGCCCTGAGCCTGGAAGTAATTGCCCGTCAACTGGGGCATCCACGCCAGGTTCAGACCGCCCCCCCTCGGAGAAACGTAGCCCTCGGCGGTGAATGTGCCCAGGAACTCGGCATCGGAGGCGGGCAACATGGTAGTGACCCCGAACGCCTGCACGCCCGGCAACTGCTCCAGCCCGGTACGCAGGGCCTGGTTGAATCCGTCGATGGCGGCCTGTGTAGAGTATTGCTGGCGCGGCAGACTATAGGCGGCAGTCAGCGTGTGATCGGTGCGGAAGCCGAGGCCGACCGAGCGCATCTTGTCAAAGCTGCGCAGCAACAGCCCGGAGGCGGTAAGCAGTACTAAAGCGACCGCAAGTTCGGCAACGACCAGGGCGGAACGCAGGCGCGCGTGGCCCCCGCTGGCGGTCCCGCTGCGTCCACCCTCTTTCAGTGCTTCATTGACGCGGGTGCGAGCGGCGGCGAAAGCGGGAATCAACCCGCAGAGCAGTCCGGTTAACACAGCCAATCCGAGCGCGAAACCTACTACCCGGAAGCTAAGGCCGATCGAACTGATGCGCGGCAGTGTTTCCGGGAGGAAGCTGACGCCAACCTTGACGGCCATCGATGCCAGTGCCAGTCCCAACCATCCGCCGGAGACGCTGAGCAGTAACGCCTCGACCAGGCATTGGCGCACCACAGCCGTGCCAGTGGCGCCGAGCGCGAGGCGCACTGAGATCTCGCGCCGGCGACGGATGACACGAACCAGCAGCAGCCCGGCAAGATTGGCACAGGCGATGAACAGAACCACGTTGACGGCCAGAAACAGCATGCGGATGAGCGGCCGAGCCTGCGCGACGGTCGCTTCATCGAGCGGCTGGACCGCTGGATGCAGGCGACGGCTGGAGAGCGCCGGCGGAAAATTGCGCATGATCTCCCGCGCTGCGTCGGCAGCATCCAACTGTGCCTGGGCCGGGGTGAAGCCGGGCTTCAGCCGTCCGACCATATAGTAGCCCCAGTTTCCAAAGCCCAGGAGCAGTTCAGGTTGGGTGAAGCTCATCGGCACCCAAAGCTCGCTCCGGTTCAATTGGCCTGGGACCAGCGGAAACTCGAATTCGCGCGGCATGACACCGATAATCTCGTAGGGCTTGCGGTCGAGAAGAATCTTCTGGCCGAGGATGTGGGCGTTACCTTGGAAGCGGCTGTGCCAGGTCTGGTAGCTGAGCAGGACCAACGGCTGCATGTTCTCATCTTCCTGTTCGGTAAAGGCGCGGCCCATCAAGGGCGAGACACCAAGTACGGCAAACATACTGGCCGTAAGACGCGCAGCATTAATCTGGGCCGGGTCGCCCGCGCCGGAGAGTTCGTAAGTGGATGGCCGGTAGCCGCCCAGGCTGGAGAAAGCGCGGGTGTCGCGCATATAGATACGAATGCCAGGGGCTGTGACCGCCGGTGCGTCGGGGCCGTATTGCACGCCCTCCAGGACATCGCCCAGCGTGACCAGTTGGGCCTGGGCGGGAAACGGCAACGGCCGCAACAGCACACCCTCGACGATCGAGAAGATGGCGGTTGTCGCGCCGATGCCGAAGGCCAGCGTGAGCACCGCGGTCAGCGTGAAGCCCGGAGACCTCCACAACTGACGCAGCGCATAGCGCACGTCCTCAAACAGGGATTCCATGGAAGCCTCCGCACATGACCGCAGGCTCTCGGCGCTGCACGTTCTCTGCCAGATCGATTCGCGTTACTGCGAGCGAAACATGCTCACCGTGCATTCCTGCCGCGCGACCCACTGTACGGAACCGGAAAATCGTTGTCCGAAACCGAACAGTGAGAATCGAGAAGCTTCGGCAACAGCGACGGGTCAGAACATGATGAATTCCTGCCGTTTGACCGTCTAGTTCGTAGTCCAGTAGCCGCCGCCCCGCTGGTCGTTCTCCCGGGTCATCGGTCAGGGGCGAAGAATGGCCGTAGCGTTCGGTTGGGACCTTCTTCGCCGCCGTAAGGCGACGGGTGGGGCTCGGCGAGGTCGTTTTCTCACGCACCGACCATTTACGGCTCAACCCCCAGGCGCTTGGCCATTTCTTCGTAGAGGAAACCCTCGCCCGGACTGTAGGGCTGGACCCATTCTCCATCAATCACAAACTGGGGGATGGCGCGTTTGCCGGTATTTTTGACAACTTCGGCCACGGCTCCGGGATCGGTCTCGATATTGATTTCCGTGTAAGTCAGTTTATGCCGATCGAGGAAACGCTTAGCCTCGCGGCAATCGGGACACCAAGGAGCGGAGTAAACCGTGATTTCCATTTGTCCAAGAGTTTCGAGGTTGGGGGAACTCGGTGTCAAACCCGTTCCAGTTGGTGTACCGTTCGCTCATTGACCAGGTTGCCGGTGTTAACGGTGGTGGCGGGTTCAAACAGCAGCACGCGGCACTCTTGCTCGGCCACCGGACGATGCTCGACTCCGCGTGGCACGACGATAAACTCGCCTTCTTCGATCCATTCATGGCGGTCGCGGAATTCCATGCGGAAGCGACCTTTGACGACGAGGAACATTTCATCTTCGTGATCGTGATGATGAAAGACGAACTCCCTGTCAAATTTGACAAACTTGATGTACTGTCCGTTGAGTTCGGCGGCGATGCGAGGCTTGTAGGATTCGGTGATGGCGGCGAATTTTTCGGCGATGTTGATTTTGGACATAGCTACCCTCGGAGCAAGGTGGCTCTTCCGTTATTGGATGGCGCATCCCGGTTGCAGGGCGCAGGGCAATTGTTCACGCAAGAATCGCGAACTTCCGGCGACAAAAAAGCCGTCAGCTTTCGCGGACGGCTTTGAAAGCGGTGGAGAGCTTCCTAGAACCCTGCGGTGGCGCCCGGGTGCCCGCCGCGCAGCGTCATCCGGACGCCGCGTTGGCTGTTCATTTGAGTGGTTGTCGTCCAGTCGACTTCTTCGCTGCTGATTACGCCGCTTCCGCCGCTGGCCAGCTCATAGCTGATGCGCCCGTCCTGATAGGTGTAATTTCCGACCTCGAGGATCATGCCCGACTTCAGCACAAACACGGGCACTCCTGGCGCGGCGCTGCCGACCGTGCCTTTGGTAATGTAGCTGGCGTAGACGACCTGTGGAGTTTCTTCCGCCCCCGGCTGATCGCTCGAAGTGACCTTTACCCTGCGCACCGCCAACTGAGGAACGGCGCTGTTCGCGGACGCCTCCGCGCTCTGATAGGGAGAGCCTTGGTAAGCGGCGCCCTGATACGAGCCCTGATAATAGGAGTCATTCTGGACTTCGGGGCGGCCGAAGAAGTGCCAATCGGGGCCGTTCGTGGCGGACACTTGCGGGATCTGCACGTCATCCATCAAGCGCAGTTCCAGTTGGCTCTCGCCTTTCAGCGTCGGTCGGGGGCCGCGAGCCGGCAACATGATGATCTTCCACGGCCATAGCGGTGGAATCATCCATTCGACGATGTCGCGCTTGGCGTGTCCTTTGCCGTCGATGGCTCCTGTTTTATCAACTTTGTAGCCGCGGGTTGCGATCACTTTGGCGTCGAGCGGCAGGTCACCGTTCGGCAGTCCGATGCGGTCAAAGACCAGCTTCATGTTGCCCTTACCCCAGAAATGGCCAGGATCCTGGGCGGATTCGAGATGGCCGACAAGGTAGGCTCCGCGGGGAAACGTCTGCTGGCCGAATTCCGTTACCGAGTGCAGATGGCAGAGCACGGGATCACCGACGGCAACCGTTGCGGAAGAAAAATTCGGTTCGTTCAGGGTGCACTTGAGAAGAGTACCAGCGGGCAGAACAGTCTCCCGCGCACTGGCACCTAGGGTCAAAGCGAGAAGGGATCCTGCAAGGATTGCGTACGAGCTGGACTTCATAACGTCACCTCGGTCTCACGCCTGGATTTTTTGCTACGTCTTCCCCAAGCAACTGCGATGAGCCAGCCCCGATCAGTGAGTTATACACAAATTGACAGAAGGGGTCAATCAACCGATAAGAATCAAAGTGTGGTTTTCTTGCCACCGACGAATTGCCGCCAGCCCGGCTCCCGCTGCACTTCCCCGGAAGCGCAGAAGCTGGAAGAGAACCATGAAATGGGTTAGGTGGGAAGCCCACATCGCCGCGGGCTGCCTGGGTCGGCAAGAGAACGCCGACAGCGGCGCAGCGACCCTCTAAAAAAGTCATTGATTGCGCAGGATTTAAGTGTAAGAGCTCGGGGAGCGTAATTCGCTCCGGGAACCGCAAAAGTGCTTTTGGGGAAGATTCATAACGGGCTTTGCAGGACGATTTTCTCCGGGCACTGCCCCATCAGGGGGGTTATGGTCTCATTTGCCGGATTGGCAAGTCTGTGCCGTCTGTCACTCGCCATTGTGACGGTGCCTGAGAAACCTCTCTCGAACAGAAACCCACCGGATACTGCTCTTATCGAGCGTGGGCGTCGCTGACGGGCCGCTGGTCAAACCGGATTCGATGTACACGGGTTTCAGGATGAGGCCAACGGTGAAGGAATGTCTACGGTTAGCTCGTGTTGCTTCGGAGCCATCACGCGAACCGGGAACAACGTTTCCGCGTTCCTGCTCGTCGGCTGCGAAGCGCCGTTCAGCGAGGTTCGTCCTGCCAGCTTTCGAAGTCCCGATGGGCCCCAAATTCCAGGGGAACCTGTCGGGAAGCGAGCGGGATCAACGTTTTTCCGGGAGCCGCACGACGTCGCCTGCCCTCGTCACCAGAGGGGAGCCGAGGTGGCGAGGGAGCGAGGTCAAAAGGGGCCGCCAATAGCAAAAGCCGCCAGCTTTCGCCGGCGGCTGATCGATCACGTCCTGCTAGCTTTCGTAGAGCAGGACGCCTTCGGTTTTTTCTGCGTCTACCGGACGGTAGTACAGCTTGTTATCCTCGAGGAAGACCTCGATGAACGCCGGCCGGGTGGTGATGGTGCCCTGGATAAGGGCTTCCGACAGCGGGTCTTCGATGTACTTTTGCAGCGCTCTGCGCAGTGGCCGCGCTCCGTAGCTGCGATCGGTCAGGGTCTGGTTCAGGATCCACTTCTTGGCTTCGTCGGCTACCGTTACCGTGATCGAGCGCTGCGCCAGGTTCTGGTTCAGCTGGCTGACCATGAGTTCGAGAATCTGGATCAGGTCGCCTTCGCTTAGCGCCATGAAGAGAATGATCTCGTCCACGCGGTTGAGGAATTCCGGATTGAAGGTGCGCTTGACTTCGCTCTTCACCAGGTCCTCGACCTTCTCGGAAACCATTTCATCCTTCGACGACTGGAAGCCCAGACCCTCGCGCTTCATGAGGTGCCTGGCTCCGATATTCGACGTCATGATGATGATGGTGTTCTTGAAGTCGACCGTGTTACCCAGTCCGTCGGTCAGCTGACCATCTTCAAACACCTGCAGCAGGATGTTGAATACGTCGGGATGCGCCTTTTCGATTTCGTCGAGCAAAACGACAGAATATGGCGCTCGTTTGACGCGTTCTGTCAGCTGTCCGCCCTCTTCGTAGCCTACGTATCCGGGGGGCGAGCCGATCAGTTTCGAGACGGAGTGCTTTTCCATGAATTCCGACATGTCGAAGCGAACCAGGGCTTTGTCGCTGCCGAACATGAAATGCGCCAAAGTGCGGGCCACCTCGGTTTTGCCCACGCCGGTCGGGCCGAGGAACAGAAAAGATCCGATGGGACGGTTGGGGCTCTTCAATCCCGCCCGGCTGCGGCGAATGGCGCGGGCCAGAGCACTGATCGCCCGTTCCTGCGAGATGATACGCTTGTGCAGCTCTTCTTCTATGCGCAGGAGCTTTTGCGTCTCTTCCTCTTTGATCGAGGTGATGGGGACGCCGGTCCAGCGACTGACCACGTCCTCGATGTCCTCCCGACCGACGACGCCGGTGGAGGATTCATCGAGGTGGTATTTTTCGCGAAGGGCGCGCAGGTTCTCGCGCTCTTTGCGCTCTTCGTCAGAGTAGAAGCGCGCCTTCTCGAACTCGTGGTTCGCGATGGCGTTCTCCATACGGTGGACGATGAACTTGATGCGCTTTTGCACTTCGGTCAACTCTTCGGGCAGCGTAGTCTGACGCAGCTTCACACGCGCTCCGGCTTCGTCGATCAGGTCGATGGCTTTGTCGGGCAGGAAGCGGTCGGGGATGTAGCGGTTCGAATGCGAGACGGAAAAATTGATGGCGTCGTCGGTATAGGTGACGGCGTGAAATTTCTCGTAACGTTCCTTGATGCCGAAAAGAATCTTGATGGCGTCGGTCTCGTTGGGCGGCGGAACCTTTACGGCCTGGAAGCGCCGTTCGAGCGAGCGATCCTTTTCAATCGATTTGCGGTACTCGGCGGGCGTGGTGGCGCCGATGCACTGAATCTCGCCGCGCGAGAGGGCGGGCTTCAGGATGTTGGCAGCGTCGAGCGAGCCTTCGGCGCTTCCCGCGCCAACCAGAGTATGCAGTTCGTCGATGAAAATGATCGAATTCTGGGACTCCATCAGCTCTTTCATGATGGTCTTCAGGCGCTCTTCGAACTGTCCGCGATACTTGGTGCCGGCCACAATCAGGGAAAGATCCAGGGCGAGAATGCGTTTATCGGCCAGGAAGGAAGGGACTTCGCCGTCGGCAATGCGCTGCGCCAGGCCTTCCACGATGGCGGTCTTGCCTACTCCGGGCTCGCCGATCAGGACCGGATTGTTCTTGGTGCGGCGGCAGAGAATCTGGACCACGCGTTCGACTTCGCCATCACGACCTACCAGCGGATCAAGCTGGCTATCCATGGCGGACTGGGTGAGGTCACGGGAAAACTCGCTGAGTAAGGAGGATTCGCGCTGTCCGCGTTGCGGCGAGGTTTTTTCCTGGCTCGTGCGGGCCAGTTCTTCGCGTATGGTCGACAGACGCAGGCCGCGTTCGTGCAAGATCTCGGCGGCAAAACACTTTTCTTCGCGCAGCAGGCCAAGCAGCAGGTGTTCGGTACCGATGTGCTTGTGGGAAAGGCGTTCGGCCTCCTCCGCGGCATAGGCGAGCACGCGCTTGCATTCGTTGCTGAGGGGAAGATCAACCGAGGTGGAGACTTTCTCCCGAATGGTGGTGTGGCCTTCGATCTGCTTGCGGATGGATTCCACCGAGGCATGCGAGCGCAGGAAGCGATTGGTCAGGGCCTTGTCTTCACGCAACAGGCCGAGCAGCAGGTGTTCAGTCTCAATGTAAGGAGAACCGAACTGGCTGGCTTCGTACCGGGCAAAGAAGATGACGCGCCTGGCCTTTTCCGTGTAGCGTTCAAACATATACCAATTCCCCCCGAGTTCGCGCGAAAGAAACCACCTTCCGCCGCTCCCAATGACCCTACCTCATTATGCATTTATATCGCCTAATGTCCCAAGCGATATCAGCCTCGAGGTAACCGGAGAATCTTACCTTCGTGTACCTCGGTCTTTCCACGTCCACCCTATAATCGTGCTTCGGTTCTGCCTTTCGTTACGCTGGAAGCGACTCGGGCGCCAGTTCTTCTATTTTGCCCTGATCCAACCGTAAAACGCGATGGCACCGTCGTGCAAATGCCAAGTTGTGGGTGGCAATCAGGGAAGTCAGCTGATGGTCGCGATGCAAGCGGGCGACCATTTCAAAAACTAACTCTCCGGTGCGCCCGTCGAGATCGCCGGTAGGTTCATCGGCCAACAGGACTTGGGGCTCGGTAATCAGCGCCCTGGCCAGCGCCAAACGCTGCTGCTCGCCTCCGGAAAGCTCGCCGGAGCGATGATGGCCGCGCGCCTCCAACCCCACTTCGCGCAACCACCGCGCGGCCTGCTTCACCGCGATCGATAACGGTTGGCCGCGCGTCAAAAGCGGCATGGCGACATTCTCCAGCGCGGTGAATTCCGGCAGCAGGTAGTGAAATTGCCACACGTAGCCGATTTCGCGGTTACGAAACTCGGCAGCGGCATCGTCGGAAAGCGCGTTCACCTGGGAATTGGCGCAGTATACGGCACCGGCGGAAGGACGATCAAGCGCCGCGAGGATGTGCAATAAGGTACTCTTTCCTGCACCGGATTGACCCACAACCGCGAGCATCGTTCCTTTGCTGACCTGGAAAGACAGATTCTCAAAGAGCACCAGCCTGGTTTCGCCTGAGCGAAACACCTTGCTCAACCCTTCGACCCTCAATAGAGGATCTTGAGCTATTGGATGCAAACCGTCCCTCCTAAGTAGCAACGCCGTCTCCGGGGGATTGCCTCAGGAGACGGCACTTGATCCATTAGATCATGATCGGAACAACCCATGATCGCTCCATCCCATGATCGTCGATGCCGGGTAGAGGGACAACCCGATTTCGCGTCGTGACCCGCGAAAACGGGTATGCAAAAGACTGTATACCTCCGGAAAACAATTGCAATGTGACCGGGGTCACAGGCGCGTGCGGCGTGAGCCCTTTGGGGGTGCGGGCGGCGTTAAACGAGCCGGAATCTACTCGTACCGTAGCGCTTCGGCGGGCAGAATGCGCGCTGCTGACCATGAGGGGTAGATGGTGGCCACCAAGGAAATTCCGACCGAGACCAGCGCCACGAGCACGCCATCGATCAGCCGCGGAGCAAAGGGGACGTAATCGATGGAGTAGACCTCGGCGGAGAGCGCAATGAAGTGATAGTGTCCGCCGGCATAGGACATTGCATAGCCGAGGACCAGGCCGATGGCGGTGCCGATCACCCCGATCAGAACCCCTTGCGCAATGAAGACGCGGCGGATCTGTTTTTTCTTGGTGCCGAGAGACATGAGGACGGCGATGTCTTTTGTCTTCTCCATGACCATCATGATGAGCGAGATCAGGATGTTGAGTGCGGCAACAAACACGATCAGGCCGATGGTGATAAAGGTCACCACACGTTCGAGACGGAGGGCGCGGAATAGCGGCTTGTTCTGCTCCATCCAACTAGTCGCGAGGAAGCCTTGTCCGGCGGACTGTTCGAGTTGGCGGGCGACGTCCGCGGCGCGATAGATATCGTCGATCTTGAATTGGATGACTGAGATTACGTCGCCCAGACCGAATAGCTGTTGCGCGTCGGAGAGGCGGATGAATGCCCAGGACGAATCGTAGTCGAAGAAGCCGGAATTGAAGATGCCAGCGACGTGGAAGCGAATGTACTTGGGGACCATGCCAAACGGGGTGAGCTCGCCCTGGGGAGAGGTCACGAGGACCACCGAGCCCACGGTGGCACCGATCTGTTCGGCCATGTCTTTTCCCAAAATTATCGGAGGCATGGCGGCGACCCGCTGCTGGACCCCGGCCAGGTCGTCGGGCGACTGGGGCGCGGCAGGGTTGGGGGCGGAACCGGCGTCCGCCGCATTCCGGCCGGCCCGCAAGCCCGGGACCTCAGCATCCGGTCTGGCGGCGTCAGGTTCCTCCAAGGCGGATGACGATCCCAGGGTCACCGTTTGCAGAAGATCGCTCACCTTGCGCTCGTAGCGCGGCAGCATTCCTTTGAGCACCGCGCCTCGCGCACGTGGACCGCGCGAAATCAGTACCTGCTCGTAGATTGCGGGAGCGGCCGAGACCACGTGCGGCTGTCGGGACAGCTTCTCGAGCAGCGGACGCCAGTCGCTGATGCCGTCGCTTTGCACTCGCAGGAGGCTGATATGCGCGGTTGATCCGAGAAGGCGGGCCTGCAAATCCTGGCGAAAGCCGTTATTGATCGCCAAGGCTACGATCAGCGAGGCCACCCCGGCAGCCACTCCCAGGACGGAGATGCCGGTGATCACCCCGATGAAGGCTTGCCGGCGTTTGGCGCGGAGATAGCGGGTTGCGATGAACAGTTCGAAGCGCATGGGGAGCGGTCTGAAGCCAGGGACACCCGCCGCTTGCAGTCCAGTCGGATTATAACCGGCGCTGCTCAAACACTCGGGGCAGAAGGGCTGGCACGCGTCTGCGGTAGGCGGTGTAGGCATCGCCGAACCTTTTTTCGAGTTCCGCTTCCTCCAAGGGGATCATCACCGCCGCAGTGACCGCCGCAAAGGCGGTCAGTACCCAGCACACTGCCAGGCCGGTGCCGACGCTCCAGGCGAGCATCTCGCAGAGATGCGCCAGGTATAGGGGGTGGCGCACATGCGAGCGAATACCGTCGGTCACCAGAGGGTGTTCGCCAACCCGGCCGTGAATTTCCGGCACACCTGCGAGCTGCTTCGCGCTGAAATTCTTGCCGGACCGGGAGTAGACGTAGAGTCCGCCAGTAAACAGCAGAACCGCCGCACCCCACGTCCAGCCCGTTCGATAAAGAAATGCTCCTCGCCAGGGCCAGGTGATCAGGACGACGAGGGCCCACATGGTCACCCACGCCGGCAAAAGCACGCGATAAGGCGAACCGCGAAATGACAGATGGCGAGTGCGCCATCGGCCGGCGAAGGGATGAATCATCAGCCAAAAGGCGGGAATGGTTGAATACACGACGCAGGCGAGCCATCCGAACAGTTGTAGCCAGCGAAGCATGGGGATATACCCGTCGTTCGTTTTTCGTCCCGCACAGGAATCTTAGCAGCGCCCGGTCCGAGTCCTGTCGGCTTGCTCGAGCAAAAAGCGAAGGATGAGCTCGACGCCCGCCAACTGATATTCTTCTTTCTCATGTCTCCCATCCTGACCAGTGTGCTGCTGGGGTTGACGGCGGCAGCTGCCAATGTATTTGGCGGGGCAATTATTGTGCAGCGAAACTGGGAGCGCTCCTATCTGCGGTATTTCGTGGCCTTGGGAGCGGGCTTCATGCTGGCGACGGCGCTGGTGGAGATGATGCCGGAGAGTGTTCAGCTGCGGGGTCCGTATGCCGGATTTCTCATTCTGGGCGGGTACCTGCTGGTTCATTTCTTTGAGCACACGGTTACGCCGCATTTTCATTTTGGGGAAGAGACACACGCCGAGCAGTTCGTGCATTCCCACAAGGGATATTCGGTGCTGATCGGGTTGCTGATTCACACGTTTTTCGACGGGATTGCGATTGCTTCGGGATTTCTGGTATCTCCGGCGTTGGGCTGGATCATTTTTGTGGCGGTTTTTCTGCACAAGATTCCTGAAGGATTCACGGTTTCGTCAGTGATGCTGGCGAGCGGGCGCAGTCGCGGGTTTGCCTGGGGAGCGTCGGTGATGCTGGGCGTGGCAACCGTGACGGGAGTGATGACGATGGCTGTCTTCCGGCACCAGGTGAGCTTCGGATTGCCGCTTTCGGCCGGCGTCACCATCTACGTCGCCGCGTCGGATCTGATACCGGAGGTCAACAAGGAGCCGGGCGTCAAGATGGCGTTGTTGGTTTTTGTGGGCGCAGCGTGCATGTTTTTGCTGGATCGTTTCTTCCACGCCTGAGGGACTTGCGGTGGGATTGCTGGCCTGTCTCACTCGCCAGGGATCCAGGGTCCCCGGCATCTCATCCGACTTATCCCGAATGCCGGATGTGCATGACGTCCCCGTCCTGGACGATGTAGTCTTTGCCTTCCAGCCGCAGCGTGCCTTTGGCCCTGGCATTGGCTTCCGATCCCGCTTCGAGGAGCTGGTCCCAGCGGATGGTTTCGGCCCGGATGAAGTGTTTTTCGAGGTCCGAGTGAATGGCCCCGGCGCCCATCTGGGCGCGCGTATTGAGAGGAATGGTCCAGGCACGGCATTCGTCCTCTCCGGCAGTGAAGAATGAAATCAGGCCCAGCAGGTGGTAGCTCTTGCGGATGAGGCGCGCGAGACCGCTATCGACCAGGCCGTAGCTGCCGAGAAATTCGGCCGCGTCCTCATCGGTCATCTCCGCCAGTTCGGCCTCGACTTTGCCGCAGATGGCGCTGGCCCCGGCGTTCGCACGAGCCGACACTTCGGTCAGATTGTATTTCGCTACCGCCGCCTCCAGGTCTTTTCCCAGTTGGGTGCTCTCGCCGATGTTGAGTACGTAGAGCATGGGTTTCTCGCTCAGGAACATGAAGCCCCGTATGCGCTTTTTGTCTTCAACGCTCATCTCCATTTCGCGGAGGGGCTTTTCGGTCTCCAGAAAACCCTTGGCTTTAAGCAAGAGCTCGTTTTCTTTCTCCAGTTCCGGAGTCTTCATCTTTTTCAGATCTTTTTCGAGACGCTCCAGCCGTTTTTCGATCTGGCCGAGGTCGCTGATCATCAGGTCGAACTCGACGTTCTTGATGTCGCGCAGCGGGTCGATGGCGCCGACATGCGGTATGGCGTCGTTTTCGAACGCGCGGAGGACATGGATCAGGGCATCCACCTGGCGGAGATGGCCTATGTAGGCGCTTTCTTTGAGCGCATCCTGGCCGATGGCCCCCACGTCCACGTACTCGACCGAGGCGTGGGTCAGCTTCTTCGGGTGATAGAGGGCGGCCAGTTTGTCCAGGCGCTCGTCGGGGACCTTGGCTACGCCGATATGGGCCTCGCGGGGGTTGGAAAACGCGTGTTCGGAGAGGCGGACTTTGGTCAGGATCCCGAATAGAGAGGTCTTGCCGACTTGGGGCAGACCGATGATGCCGGATTTCATAGGGACAGCTCTCAGGTTCAGTCAAAAGAATAAATCATTGCCGGGCGATGGCTGCCGTGCCTGTACCGGCGGATGCCATGGCCCGGGGCGGAGCCGCCCGGCTCGGCCTTGAAATTACTTCAAGGCGTGGGCGGTTGCGTAGAGAGCGATCAACCCCAGCAACAGGACTGCCTGTTCGAATTTTTCTGACCACACGTGGAGACGGTCGAATTCTCGGCGCAAAGGATTATCCGGGGGGACGTTGTCGATCACCCCCACGTCGGCGCGCAAGGCGTGCATTTTTGGCGAAATCGCGAACTGCGAGATTACCGTGAGGAGAAGCATGAGAGCGATCAAAAGATGGCGGGCTGCCAGCGGCCTGCTGTCTCCCAGGGACAAGCGGTTATAGATCATCGAGGCGATGAGAAAAACCATGCCCGAGGCGATGGCCATGTAGTGCAGCCGATCCAGGGAGTGACCTACGATCGATCCGGCCATGTGGCGCGTGGGGAGAAGACCGGGAGTGAAGGCGGTAGGGGCTTCGACGAAGGCGAGAAAAATCAGGCCACCGAGCCAAACCACGAGCGATAAGAGCATCAGGAAACGAAGAAAGGACATGAGCGGATTATAGATGGTGGAGCCCGCTCTCAAGCCGCACGGCCCACAATTTCTGGCGCTCCCGAAGTGGGCGCCGAGTCCGGATCACGCCCAGGCTCCTATCCAGCGATCGTGAGTCGGGCAGGACAATGATCCACAGCCCGAACCAGCGCCGTCACTTTTGCGGTTGGACGGGACTGTTTACCCTTCTCCTTCCTTATTCGTCCAGAGGAATTACTTCCATGCAGCGTTCGCTTGCCGCCACCGACGCCAGTTTCCTTTCGCTGCAGTCGGCCGTGTTCTGCGTGCAGTGTGAATTGTTGAGCGAAAACAACACGCCGCGGTGTCTGGCTTGCGGTAGCCTGGCGGTGCTGAGCCTTTCGCGGGTGCTCGGCGGATCGCTTCGCGGGCAGCCGACGGCGCATCTGATCGCGGATGCGGAACTGGACCGCTTGGTGCGCTCGCTGCTTTATACGGTGCCGCAAGTTGCCGACCCCGCCGGGTATCGGGAGCCGTGCGCGAGCGACGAAAATCACATCGCATCCCCGGCTGCGACGGCGTTGTCCCGGCATCATCGGATGCGACCTCGGCATCATGGGCCGGTCTTGTCTCCGCACATGCTGATCAATGCGGGAGAGTTGGATCTGGAGCCGGGTATCAGCATCATTGCCGAAAAGGCGCAGACGCTCACCGGCGCCACCGGGGCGGCGATTGCGCTGCGCCGGGGCAACGAGATTGTTTGCCGCGCGCGCACCGGCCGCACCGCTCCCGATATCGGGGTGCGGCTGCAGACCGATAGTGGGCTTTCGGCCGAATGTGTGCGCACCGGCGAAGTGCTGCTGTGCAACGATGCCGAGTCGAATCCCCGGGTGGACTGGGCGAGCTGCCGGAGGATGGGCGTGCGCTCGATCCTGGTGGCTCCGCTGCAGCACTTCCGGCGAACGCTAGGCGTTTTTGAAGTGCTGTCGTCAACCCCTCACGCGTTCGACAATAACGACGTCGCTACCATGCAGTTTCTCTCCGGGATGATGGTGGCTACGATCGCGCGGCTTTCCCGCCTACAGCCAGCGTCGCCCTCAGCTGCCGGCCAGTAGAGAACTTCAGGAAAAGTGCCTGGCCTGCGGCCGCGCCCCACGGCCGCTCCCGATTGCCGGCGCTTCCAGTTCGCAGAGAACCCGAGCCTCCGAAGACAAATTCAAGAATCGGAACTTGTTTCGCATCCATCCGGCTAGGCGTCGGATCCGCCGGTTGGTTCCGCCCGCTGCACTTCAATCTTCCACCCCCGGGGCGCTGGCGACGGGTTCTCAGTGCGCCGCCCGCCCTCCTTGTGAGCCCGTGGCGGGTCACCTTCGATTCCTCGCAGCGGGCCAGACGGGCAGCTCGTCGAGAATGAGGGGAATGATTTGCCGCTGCCCTTAAACCGGTACGGGCACGCTCTCTACGATTTCGCGGAGGACTTGTTCGGCTTGCTCGGATTTGTTCAGGGTCGAGGCGTAGAGGGAACTGACGACCACTCGGTGGGCGAAGACGCTGACCACCAAGGGTTTGAAATCTTCGGGCGTGCAGTAATCGCGGCCTTCGAGGAAGGCCATGGCTTGGGCGGCGCGATAGAGCATCTGGGAGCCGCGAGGGGAAACTCCAAGAGACAGAGACTCGGACTCGCGCGTTCGGGTGACAATGTTCAGCAGATAGGTGATCAGCGATTCGTCCACGTGAACTTGAGCGACAGCCTGCTGGATTTCCACGACGTCGGCGGCGTTTAGAACGGGGCGGAGATTTTCGAGCTGGGCGACTCCGGCTTGAGAGCGGAGGATCTCGCGCTCGGCATCGCCGTCGGGATAGCCCATGCGAACCCGCATCAGAAAACGGTCCAGTTGTGATTCGGGCAAGGGATAAGTGCCGTGGTGTTCGATGGGGTTCTGCGTCGCCAGGACAAGGAAAGGTTGCGGCAGGGGATACGAATGGGCGTCGATTGTCACCTGGCCCTCGTTCATGGCTTCGAGCAGCGCGGACTGCGTCTTGGGTGTGGTGCGGTTGATTTCGTCGGCCAGCAGGACGTTGGCGAAGACCGGGCCGCGCTTGAATTCGAATTTCTGTTCGATGGCGGAGTAGATCGAGATGCCGAGCACGTCAGACGGCAGCATGTCGCTGGTGAACTGGATGCGCTGGAATGTGCAGTCGATGGCGCGGGCGATGGCTTGGCCTAGCGTGGTCTTGCCGACTCCGGGGACGCCTTCGATCAACAGATGGCCTTTGGCAAATATGGAGACCAAGGCTAGGCGGAGGACGTCGTCTTTTCCGCGGATTACACGGCGGAGACAGTTTTCGAGTTCCCCTGCGCGGCGGGCAGTCGCTACCAGAGCTTCGGGAGCCATTTTGGCGATTCTACTATGCGCGCGGCGGCTCAGGGGGGTTACGGCAGTCACGAGCTCGCCGTTGGCGGCGGGCCGCTCCGAAGTCCCATCGCAAGAACCTGCCGAGCCTGGCTCGACCAGACGCGTGCGTCGGTCCGCCTGCGATCATTGCCCGAAGTCTGCGGGTCTTCCGGTCAGGCGCTCGATTCTTTTTGCGGTTGGGGGATGGGTTGAAAACAGATTGGCGAAACTCAGTCCCCCGAGAAACGGCTGAATGATGAACAGGTGGGCGGTCGAGGGGCTCGCTATCAGCGGACGCTGTTTGGAATAGGCGTCGATTTTGGCCAAGGCACTTGCAAGGGCATAGGGATTACCTGTCCAATGGGCTCCGGTGTCGTCGGCTCCATATTCCCGGGAACGGGAGACAGCCAGTTGAATCAGCATCGCCGCGAATGGGGCAAGGAAAATCATGGCGATGGCTGCGATGCCGCCGCCCCCCCGCTCTTCGCGGTCGCCGCGCATGCCGCCGAAGATCATGCCCCATTTGGCAATCGAGGCCAGATAGGTAATGGCGCCGGCCAGGGTGGCGGCGATCGAACTGATCAGGATGTCGCGATTACGCACGTGACCCAGTTCGTGGGCCAGCACACCCTCCAGTTCATCGTCGGTGAGCAGTCCTAAAATGCCCTGGGTTACAGCTACAGAAGCGTGGTTTGGATTGCGTCCGGTGGCGAAGGCGTTGGGCGAATCGGTCGGGATAACGTAGATCCTCGGCATGGGCAAGCCGATTTTCTGCGCCAGGCGCTCGACGATGTTGTAAACGCGCGGCAGGTCCTCGCGGCTGACCGGCTGGGCGCGGTAAGCGGCCAGTGCGATCTTGTCAGAGAAAAAATACGAAACGAAATTCATGACCGCGGCGAAGGCCAGCGCCAGCAGCATTCCGTTTTGCCCGCCGAAGGCGCGGCCGACCACCATGAGCAGCACGGTCATGACGGTGAGAAGTAATGTGGTTTTGAAGATGTTGCTCATAAGCGTGGCCTCTCGGATTATAGGCCCCGGTGTATTGGATGCTTTGAAGTCCCGGTTGGGCTCGGTTGAGACCGGCGGCCGTGACTTGTCGCGAGGGCGCGGCCGTCCGGGTTCCGCGGCAAAAGCCGACACCGAGACTGCCTGGCCAATGGCGAGCAAGCTAGGGCGCCGCCCCGGGCGAATGCCGCGCCGTCCGGATCGCCGCTAGCGAGCCTGATAAATCACCGGCAGCGCTTTGGTTGCGACGGAGATCTCGACCGGAGTTTGGCACACGAATTCTCCGTCGGCGAAGACATCGCGGGGAGTCTCGGTTTGTACTCGTACCCTTTCTGCCTGGAAGTAATCGACATGGGGCGAGAGCAGGTGATGGCCGAAGTAGACCGTCGGGAACATGCAAAACAGCTGCCACGCGCCAAGCGTGCGGATGCGACAGATGTCGAGCTTGCCGTCGAGGAAATCCGCCTGCGGCGCTATGCGCATGCCATCGCCATAGTACTGCGTGTTGGCGAAGGCCGCGAGCAAGCTGAGCTTTTCCGACTCCGTCTCCCGGCATGCGGTGACGAGTGTCAGGCGCAGGGAGAAGGCGGGTAAGCTGCGCAGCAGGGGCAACAGCGCCAAGGCATAGCCGCCATGTCTGCGGAGCCAGCGCGGCATTTGATTGGCCCGGCGGGTGGCTTCCGAATCCAGACCGCAACCGGCTACGCAACAGAAATAGTGGGCAGGTTCGGGTACCACAGAGGAAATGATTACCCCCAGATCGATGGCTCGGGCCTGAATCTTTCCTGACCCGAAGCTTCGCCACGCGCGCACCGAGTCCTGCGCGGACCGCAAATGCAAGGCGCGGGCGAAATCATTCCCGCTGCCTGACGGCACGATCAGGACGGGAAGCTGGAGGCGGACCAGGGCGGGCAGATGACGGTGAATGGTGCCATCCCCGCCAAAAATCAGGATGGCATCGGCATCGTCGGATGAAGCCGGCAAGCCCTCCTGCCACTCGGTTGGGCCGCAGGCTTGAAAGGGTTTCAGAGATGCCGGCGATGCTCCCAACCCGTAGATGACGGCCGCACGCATGGGTTTTCAGCGGGCGTGGTTCAGCGGCCTCACGAACGGGACGAAATGGAGGTCTCGTCGGTCCGGGCCGAAAACGGCGGCTGAGCCTCGGCGAGCATTGCCCCCTGGGTTGGCAGTTATTTCGGTAGGCATTTCTCCATGAACCCGACCAGGTCTTTTTTCATTTTGTCATGCTCGGCTCGGTCGATGTAGACCATGTGGCCGGAGTCGTAGGTGGCGTAGGAAATGTTCTGGCGGAACGGTGGGCCTAAGTCCAGATGATCCATGGTCCAGTTGGCCGCGGCGAAAGGCGTGGCCAGGTCGTAATAGCCCTCCATCACCAGGATCTTCATGTATGGATTCTTGATCATGGCCGAGCGCAGGCCGCCGGCCGTGCTCGGAAAGCCTTCCACGGCGTTGCCCCACTCCCACTTCTGAAAACCGGGTTGGTCGTAGGCGAAGACCCGATAGGGTGCATCGGACTTGTAGTTCAGTTCGGTGCGCAGGTAGTTGTTGAACGCCGATGTGTAGGGAGGAAGGATGGCGCCGCTCGTCGGATCATAGGAGAAATTATCGGCGCCGGGATTGGGGCTGCTGAAGCGGCCATCGAGACGGCCGGTGATCAGCCTTTGATCGAGCAGCAGTTCCCGGGTGAAGGTGGGAACGTCAATGCGCAGGTTGTGGGCTTCGATCACTTCCGGGCGCAGGCCGATGTAGCGCGACAGTTGCTCGACGATCTTGCGATGTTCCTCGGGCGTTAGGGCGTCGCCTCGGCTGAGGGCGCGGGCATAATCGTTGGTGGACCAGCGGACCACTTCGTCGCGTGTCTTGGCCGGGTCCTCGCTGAGATCGGCGGCGAGTTTGTGGTGGTAGGAGGCGATGTGGCTGAAAGTCGGCACCAGCAGCAAATACGGCAAGTCGTTCGATTGGTTCCATTCAAGAGTCTGAAAATCGACGGCCATCGAAAGCAGGGCCACGCCATTGAAGGCGATGCCGTGATCGGCCAGGTATCCGGCGATGCCGGCGGCGCGCGTGGTGCCGTAGCTTTCTCCCAGCAGAAATAGGGGGGAATTCCAGCGATCGTAACGCGAGAGGTAGAGGCGGATGAATTCGCCGAAGGCCTGCACGTCGCCTCTTACGCCCAGAAATTTCCTGGTGAGTTCGGCATTGGCGGCACGCGAATAACCGGTGGCCATGGCATCGACCATGACGATGTCACTGCGATCGAGCAGAGTATCGGGATTGTCTTCGAGGCGATAAGGTGCGGCGGGCATGAAGCCGTTGGGCTGCAGTACGACCCGCTTCGGTCCAATCGCGCCCATATGCAGCCACACCGAAGAGGATCCGGGGCCGCCATTGAAGGCGAACGTCAGCGGGCGCCTGCCAGCATCCTGGCCATCGAGCGTGTAGGCGACGAAAAACATTTCGGCTTCGATTTTGCCATCGTCACGCTTGAGGGGAAGCCTGCCCGCAGTTGCGGTGTAAGCGAGGCTCTTGCCACTCGCCGGGAATTGGTGGTGCGTGATTACCGGCGGAACCTCGGCTACATCGTAATGTTCTTCCTTGTCCGCCGCTTCGCCGGGGTCGGATTTCGGCGGCTCGGCGGGGGGGCGGCTTTGGGGCGATTCCTCCGGAGATGCGGTGGGCGCTGCCTGCTTTTTATCTTTCTTGGGCGAGGCCTGCTTGGCGCTGTCGGGCGTGGCGTCCGATGGCGGGTTCTGTTGCGCCACCGCCAGCGGAATTGCCAAGGCCGCTGAAAGGAGAATCCTCGAAATCTTCACAACCATGATGTTCGTGACCCCTCAAAGGAACTGGACCAGAATTATAGCTGCCCCGCCGATCGTGCTTGGGAAAAACCGGTCTCGAGGTCTACAATTTATCTACCTTGGGGCCCGTGAGCAACCGAATCTCCGGGGCGTTGTGACGCTCGGAAAATCTTCGAAGGAGCAACCAACATGAAGAAAGTACTCGCGTGGATGTTCGCCGTGGCTCTCTCGATTTCATTGTCGTCGTTGACGTTTGCCCAGACCGACACGCCGGCGGACCAACAGACCGACGCTGCCAAAAAGCATCATCGTCATCACCACAAACATCACAGAAAGACCAGTCCGCCCCAGGCCATTATGGGTGACACGGAATAAGCGCCCCATCCTTATCCACTTTCTGCCCCGATCCTGGTCGGGGTTTTCTTTTCTGCCACTGCCAGTGTTCACTCCGCCCTAGGCGAGTCCCAGGACGTGCTAAAATCTGTTGCGCCCGAAAAAGGATTCCACCAGCCTGGTGGCGCGTTAGTTCCTCTACCCTGGCAATGACGGATTGAAAAAGTGGCCCAGCACCCCCAACCCCAGAGCGAATCCATTACCTACGCCGATGCCGGTGTCAGCATTGATCGCGGCAACAAGACCAAGCAGCGCATCAAGTATCTGGCGCACAAGACCTTTACCAAGGGAGTGCTGAGCGAGATTGGCGGCTTCGGCGGGTTGTTTGCGGTGGACAAGAAGTATTTGGATCCGGTGCTGGTTTCGAGCGTGGACGGAGTCGGGACCAAATTGAAAGTCGCCTTCGAAATGAAAATGCACCATACCGTGGGTGGCGACCTGGTCAATCACTGCGTGAACGACATCGCGGTGCAGGGGGCGGCGCCTTTGTTTTTTATGGACTATCTGGCGACCGGAACGCTCGATTCGGAAGTGGCGGAGAAAATTGTCACTGGCCTCGCGGAGGCCTGCAAGCACAACGGCTGCGCCTTGATCGGTGGCGAGACGGCAGAAATGCCGGGGTTTTATCCGGATGGCGAATACGATTTGGCCGGATTTATTGTGGGCGTGGTCGAGCGCGACCACATTATTAATGGCAAGGACGTGCAGATCGGAGATTGCGTCCTCGGCCTGCCGTCGAACGGCTTGCACACCAACGGATATTCGCTGGCCCGCAAGCTGCTTTTTGAGATCGCGGGTTATTCCCCGGAAACTTTTGTCAGCGAGATCAAAAATAAGGTCGGCAACGAACTCATGCGGACCCACCGCAGCTACTGGTCGATTATTCGGAAGATGATTGCCGGCGAGTGCGTGGCGGCGCTGGCGCACGTCACCGGCGGTGGCATCACGGAGAATCTGCCGCGGGTGCTGCCCAAGGGGACATCGGCGGTGATCGAACTCGGGACCTGGCCGGTTTTGCCTATTTTCGAACATCTGCAGAAGCTGGGCCATGTCGCGGAAGAGGAAATGCTCCGCACCTTCAACATGGGGCTGGGCATGCTGGTCGTGGTTCCGGCCAAGAAATTCAAGAAAGCGCAGACGCTGCTGGAGCGGGCGGGGGAAAAATTCTACAGCGTCGGGCGGATTGTCAAAGGCGATCGTAAAGTGGTGTTCAGCTGAAGATCAGCTTTGCTCCGGCGCGGAATGGCAATCGACCCCTCCCTTTTCGTGCCTGGTCTTGAGCCCCGCTTCCGCGCATAACGTTGCTGGATGAAAAATCTCGCTATTCTTCTATCGGGGCGCGGCTCCAATTTTGTGGCCATTGCCGACAGCATTGCCGTCGGGAGGATTCCCGATGCCCGCATCGCGATTGTCATTTCCAATCGCACCGATGCGCCCGGGCTCGAAATCGCACGAGAGCGCGGGCTGGAGGTCCTCGCGATTCCCTCGCAGGGGAAGCGCCGCGAGCAGCACGACCGCGAAGTGGCGGCCGCGCTCGTCGGCCGCCAGGTTGACCTGGTCTGCCTGGCGGGCTACATGCGGCTGCTTTCGCCTTGGTTCGTGCAGCAGTTTCCGGCGAAGATTCTGAATATCCATCCCTCGTTGCTGCCCGCCTTTGCTGGATTGGAGGCGCAGCAGCAGGCGTTTGCCTACGGCGCGAAAGTGAGCGGCTGCACGGTGCATTTTGTGGATGAGGAACTTGATCACGGGGCCATCATCGTGCAAAAAACCGTGCCGGTGCTGGAGTCCGATGACGAGCATGCGCTGGCGGCGCGGATTCTTGAACAGGAGCATATCGCGTACAGCGAAGCCATCAGGATTGTGCTGGAAGGGAAGTTTGAAATCAGCGGCCGACGAATGGTGCGACGCGAGAAATGACCGGCACGCAGGCGCGCTTGCGGCCTGCTCGCCGGCAAGCGCCAGTCCGGCTCACATCAGAAACTCTTTTGCTTGGCGGGCGATTGGGTGTTGCATCACTTCCAGTTCGTTCTTGACCAGATTGAGTCCGTAGACGCATTGTTCAAAACTTTGGGAGAGCTGCGCGAACAGCGGAGCAACCTTGGCGTATTCGAAGTGCTCGAACTTGGAAACGATGAAGTAGCTTTCTTTTCCCGCCTTCACCCAATCGACAAAATTTTCCACTCGCTGGCGGCGCAGGCGGTAATGATTGATGCTCTCGGGAAACATGCCGGCGTAGAACAGCGTGTAGTCGCCAATGTGCTTTCGTACCTGGCGTTCGCGGTCGAACGAGGGCGCCGGGCCGTACACCGGGTCCGATTCGATCAGCATTTCGCCGACATCGTTCAACGGCTTTCCCGCCCCATTGCGGATCTTCAACAATTGCTCGGCGTCGCAGAATTCCGAAAGCAGGTGGGCGACGTAGCCCACGATTTGCGGATCACGAATTCCGATTTCTTGGGCGTAATGGCGGCCGACAAGCTCAACAAAGAGTTGCTGCAGCGGATGCGTCTCGGGTATTTCCATGTCCCCACTCCCTTCGAAATCGTGTCCTTACCTGTGCCTATCGGAACAAGCACTCGTGCGCATTAGATACCGTGAATCCTCATCCCGTGCAAGTGACCTTTGGGCCACATGGGATTAGTGGCCGGCGGAGGGCAAAGCGTTTCGCCGGTATCTGGTGGCAGTCAAAGCAGGCGGCTGCTAATTTCCCTATGGCGAGGATCGAAAATTTGAATGGCCGCATCTTAATCGTGGCGAGAGCGAGCGGGCAAAACGGAGGCGAAGTGGAGCGAGTCAATATTTCGAGCGGAACGCCCTGGGAACCTTTGGTCGGTTACTCGCGTGCGGTGCGAGTGGGCGCCTATGTCCACGTTGCCGGGACCACGGCAACCGGAGCAGACGGCAAGATCGTTGCCGGCGATGCCTATGCGCAGGCGGTCCAGGCCATCAGGAATATTGAGAGCGCCCTCCAGCGCGCGGGCGCTACATTAGACGCGGTAGTTCGCACGCGTGTTTTTCTTACCAACATTGCGGATTGGGAAAAGGTTGGAAAAGCGCACGGAGAATTTTTTCGCGAGATACGTCCTGCGAGCACCATGATGGCGGTTACGGCGCTGGTTTCCCCGGAGATGCTGGTGGAGATCGAAGCGGAGGCGATTGTGGCCGACGGCAGTCGCGAAACCGGAAATACCTGATAAAGATGAGCGGAAGCCGCGCCTGTGCTTGCGCTTCCGCCATCCTTTCGAATTCCCGGAGTCGTTCAGCGACGTCGTTTTTTGGAGGTCGCTTTTTTCTTGGCTGCTTTCTTTTTGGCGGCTTTCTTGGCCGGCTTCTTGGCTGCCTTCTTTTTGGTTGTTTTCGCCTTTTTCTTGGCAGCGGGTTTTTTGACGGCCTTTTGGGGCGCTTTTTTCTTGGCCGGCGTCTTTTTTGCCGGCGCCTTCTTTTTGGGAGGGCCGCCGCTCGCGCTTCCGCCACCGCCGATCGGAGTTACCGGCGCGGGTGTCGAAGCCGGTTCCCGTGCGGGCGGCACGGGGATCTCGTCTTCCTCTTCCTCTAGCACAGGTTCTTCTTCCTCTTCTTCCTCCTCTTCCAAATCCTCTTCGAGCGATTCGCCATAGGCGCCGCTGTCGCTGTATTCATCCGTCTCATCGTCCCGACCGTACAGAGTCGGATCATGGAAGCGCATATCTCCTCCTAAGTATTTTTCGGTCACCGGCACGCATTTGCGCGCTGGGCCGGAGTATTAGGACCGCTATGTGCAAGACTGCATCGCTTTCGCGTAACGGCCGGTGATTATAGCACGGACAGTTGCACCGGGCAGTATCGTGCATTCAGTGCCGATTTGCGAGGAAATTTTGAAAAGCAAGAAACTCGATTGGATTCGGGGAAATAACGGCGAAATCGAGCCCGGGACGCTATTCGTAGGCCAAGGCGTCGATGGGGTCTTTCTGCGCGGCCTTGAACGCGGGGTAGAGGGCGCCGGCAAGGGCGCCGGCGATGGCAATGAGGGTGGCGCGGGCGATCCAGCCGCCATCGACCACCACCTGCATCAGCGGGAATCTTTGCGCCAGGGCGGCGCGGGCCGCCATGCTGACGACGATGCCCAGCACAATGCCGCCGAGAGCCAGCAGAAAGGTCTCGCGCAGCACCACGTTTACGATGTAGAGCTTCGACGCACCCATGGACTTCAGAATGCCGATTTCACGCGTCCGCTCCATCACGGCCGTGTACATGGCCTGGAAAATCACGATGAAGCCGATGACCGTCGAGATGCCGACCACGACGTGGATGAAGGTCGACAGCAGTGGAATGTTGCTGGTGCTCATCGCGGCCAGGTAGGACGCCATCGAGTTCACCGTGTAGCGCTCCATGCCGGGTACGGCTTTGATCTGCTCGACGACGGCCTCGGCGTTGGCCGGGTCGTCGAGTTTTATATAGAAAATGGTAGCCTTGTCCCTGGCGCCGATGAGGTCCTGCAAAGTGGCCAGAGGGACAAATTTACGGGCACCCTTGCCGCGCTCCACGATGCCGGAAATGCGAAACTTGTTGTTCAGGATCTCGATCGTGTCGCCGGCCCTGACGTGCTTGGACTTGGCGAAAAGGTCGTCCACCAGAACGTCGTAGGGGTTCTGAAACCCGCCGCCCTCCAGATAGTGGAAGCCGCCGGATAGGCCTTCATAACTGGGCAAGTCGATTCCGGCGATGATCTCCAGCGTGCCGGCCGAGCTGATCTGCGTGACCACCGGGGCCACGCCCGCGACATGCGGGAGTTTGGCCAACACTTCTCGAATCTTGATGGGCATGGGCGCACCCGTCAGCCCGGCGATGAACGAGGAGCCGGGCGGCAACACGATCACGTCGGCACCGATGCCGGCATTGCGCGAGCGGTTGTCGCGGAGCATGCCGAGCGAAAGACCCACGATCAACAGGATTAACGTGACTTCGAGCGCGATGGCCACGATGCTGATCAGCGAGCGTACGGGCCGATAGAGCAGGTTGCCGACGATCATGCGATTCATCATGGGTTGTATTCCTCCGGCGCCTGGCCTCGCCGGCCGAAAGCCAGTGCTCCGTGAGCCGATCCATCGCGAACCGCTGGCGCCGAACGACGGGGCTCTTCGCTACTGGCCATGCGGAGTTTTCGCGGCGCTCGAACTCGATTGGTCAAGGTGCACAATATCGGCGCCCGCGGGCTGTTCGAGCGTGAACTGGTCGTCGGAGAGCGTCTTGTTGATTTCCAGTTTGACCATGTTCAGGGTGATATCGTAGTTCTCCCGCGGCCGCTCGATCTCAATCGTAGTCGGGAAGCGGTTCCCGGCGTAATCTTTGTAATCCTGGTAGTGGGCGTCGGTGGCCACGTTACCCTGCGGGTCATAGATCCGTTGCCGGTAGGGCAGGAGATCGATTCGGCTGAAATCGATCTTGCGCGACAAAGAGCCACCCTCGGGACCTTTGCGGATGACTAACAGGCTGTAATTCGGCTGATCGACGCGATGCTTCTTGGCGTCGAGGACGGTTTCATAGCCGTTTTCAAGGACCGGGATTTCATCCGGTCCGATTTCCGGGATCAGGATCGCGTCGTAAATGTACTGCGGGCGCATGTTCTCCAGCCGCTTGTCGGGATCATAATCATCGGCGTTGTTCAGTCCGATGACGAATTTGTTCTTGGGGGGAATCCAGACCTTGAACTCTTGCCCGTTGCTTACCATATCAAAGGCCGTGTTGCGGACCACGGGCAGCAGCCCTTTCATGCGCAGCATCGACGGTTTGCGGGCCAGGACATAACCGCGAATCTCTTTGTAATCAGTAACCTTGCCGTTTTTCGGATCGCCGGCGGAGGAGTCGATATCGACGGTTGCCTGCATCGACCGAATGCTGGCTGCCTGGGCATTCACGTAGTCGATCAGCTGTTTCTGGGTCGCGGCCTTGAGCGGGTTGTTCGAGAGCTGACGTTCGACGGTTCGGGTGCGAAACAGACATCCACTGCAGGCAATCGAGGCTGCCGAAACCACCAACAGCAAGAAAAGGCGAAGATGAAGACGATGCATTCCTATGTCGTTACCTGCTCAAAACTTGGTCCTGTCAATGATCTGATTAGTATACGGCAGGGAAGGGTTCAGCGTTTGGCCCCTCGTCCTGGCCGAGAGCGGAGAAACAAAGAGCAGCCGACGCGGAAAACCCCGCACGCCTAGAGTCCGGGAAAAGAGAAAACGTTGGTCTGTCGCGACGGAAGGAGCCTTAGCGGAGGCCGAGGGAGTGCCGATAGGCGGTGACGTTTCGGTTATGTTCTTCGAGGCTGTGCGCGAAGCGGTGGTGACCGTTGCCATCACTCACAAAATAAAGGAAGTCGGTGTGGTCCGGGCGGAGGGCAGCCTGGAGGGCGCTGCGCCCTGGGTTGGCGATGGGACCAGGGGGGAGTCCCGGGAAACGATAGGTGTTGTAGGGCGAGTTGACGGCCAGATCGGCGTGATGAAGGGTTCCCTGGTAAGTACCGGCCAGTTGCTCGGCGTAGATCACGCTCGGATCGGCGTCGAGTGCCATGTTCCGCGTCAGACGGTTGTAGTAAACGCTGGCCACGCGCGGGCGTTCTTCCGGGGCGGCGGTTTCCTTTTCGATGATCGACGCCATGGTGACGATCCGGTTCAGGTCGGAGCCGGCGCTTGGGCCCAGGCCGAGCTGCTGCGCGACTTGGCGGAACTGATGAACCATCGCGGCCGCCATGTCTTCCAGGCTCTCGGTGCGGGTGAACTGGTAAGTATTGGGAAACAGGTAGCCTTCGAGTGACCGGGCTTCAGGGGCGAGATCGGAAATCAGCTGGGTCTGGGTTTCGGCGAGGTGCAGGAAATCGGTCGACGAGCCGAGCCCTGCTTGCTCGATCGCCTGGGCGATGTCGAACATGGTATAGCCTTCGGGAATCGTAACCACATGGAAGTAGATATCTCCGCGCGCGATCCGCTCGTAGACCTGGGGGAGCGTGGCCGTGCGCTCGAAGCGGTACTCGCCCGCCTTCAACGATGGCTTGGGATGCGTCGCGTGCCAGAGGCGGAATGCCAGTTCGCTGCGGATTACACCGGTCTTTTTCAACTCGGCAGCGATGCGCCGCGTGGAATAGCCGGTATGAAGCAGCAGTGAACTGTTGGCGGGAGGAGCAAGCGGGGCATAGGCCTGGTAGGCCGCCCAGCCCCCTGCGGCTAATACAGCCAGCAGGAGCAGTGTGAGCAGAGCGCGCAAGGATCTAGTTTAGAGTGGTTCCTGAATTCGGACAAAGTGGCTCGGACCGGGTTCGGGTAACTTGGGTAATGTTCCACCTGCAGCTGGCGCCTACTGGAACCGCAAGACTCCCTTCGACGGCTCTATCCGAAAAACCCTGACTTGCCTCTCCCTGGGCGAGGTTTCCTCGGCCGGACGGCGTTCCGGACCTGCCTCCGGCATGGTCCTTTCTCATTAATCATTCCGACTAATCCACGTGGGTAGTTGAAATGGAGTCGACCAAAGATTAAAAGTCTTGCAAACGCGCCCCGCAACTAATTTCTCCCCCAAAGCTGTCAGGCGCCACTACCAAGCGGGAGGAGTGTCGACAAAATGAAACGATTTGCGTTGTCTCTGTTTCCGATCCTGACCATTGTCCTGGCGTGGGGGGGGACTGCGTTGTCGCAGGGGGTAGGTGACAATAGCGTCTACTTTGTCACTTATTACTCCAACGCGAATACCACGGGTGCGCCGGACCCGGCCGTGCGGGTCATAAATGACGGCGACACGGGCGCCAATCTGTGGGCGTCCTTTTATTCCTTCGATGACAGCCAGGAGATGCAGGAGTGCTGCAGCTGCCAGGTGTCACCCGACGGCCTGACCTCGGAGTCGGTGGGGAAAAACCTCACCTCCAACTCATTGACCGGCAGGGTGCCAACGCGGGGCGTCATCAAAGTGATTTCGTCCTCGGCGAACGCCGGCGGCCCGACGAATTTCACCAACACCCCGACCCCCGGGCTGCGCGTCTGGTCCACCCACATCCAGCGGGTCACGCCTACCAGCGGTGATTTTCACCTGAGCGAAGCCCTGGCCGGCGACTCGAACTTGGCGCCGCCCGAAGAGACACTGATCGAAACGCTGTGTCTTTATATCAATCTGCTGGGCGGCGGCGGTCAGGGAGTGTGCAGTTGCACACCCGAAGGCCAGGACTTCTAGGCGAAAACCGGTACTCGCGCCATGCGGGCGGCGGTTCTACTCGCCCAGCCAATCGGCGTACGGTTTCATCGACTCCACGTGGTCGAATACGATCTTGATGGCGCCGGTGATGGGTATGGCGAGAACGAGTCCCACGGCGCCCCAAACGGCTCCCCAGAACAGCAGCGCGATCGTCACCGCCAGCGGATTGATCTTGAGACGGCTCCCCAGCAGCTTCGGATAGAGAACGTTCAGCGCGAAAAGATGCAGTCCCACGACGCAGACCACCACCACCACCAGGTCTCCGGGTTCCAGTTGCCCGATGCCAACCAGGATAGGCGGGACCATCGCCAGCACGATTCCGAGGTAGGGTACCAGACTCAGGAATCCGCTGAGAAAGCCTACGAAGTAGAAAAACGGAACATGCAGCAAGCCGAAAATCGCCACGCTTACTGCGGAAATCAGCAAACCGATCAGCAGATTGCCGACGATAAAGCTCTGCAACATTTTTCCAATCAGACCGAGCGTTACGAATGCCGTGTTCCGATGCTGGAAGGGAAACAGCATCACCGTGGCGGAGCGCGCGTGCGTGTGCCAGGTCAGCAGAAAGTAAGCCAGAAAGGGGACAAACGAAGCCGCGAGCAGGATATCGGTGAACGTCCCGGCTCCGTGGGTGAGCACCTCCGACCAGCTTTGCACCTGCCGCACGGGCATAACATTCGGAGCGTCCGGCTCGTCGACTGCCTCGCCGGTTTTTTCCAGTTTCTCGGCGTCCTGCCGGAAGGGTTGCACGATGGAGCGGATCTTCTGCGAGTACTTGGGAACGTTGTCCGCGAAAATGATGGCTTGATTGTAAGAGGCGACGGTGACGCCGTAGAGAAGCGATAACAGCACGACGACGCTGATCAGCGCGGCGGTCGCTCGAGGCAGACGCAAATACTCGAGTGCCTGCACCACCGGAGAGAGCATGAAGCTGAGCAGAATGGCGAAGAACAGGACGGCCAGCACCGACTCGCCGTAGTAGGCGAACATGATGACCAGCGCGACGCCGAGCAGGGTCAGCGACCAGTGGTGGGCGGATCGTGTTTCGGTGATTTCCATACGGTGGCGAGACTCGCTCTCGGCGACGACTGGCCCACAATTCTGCCTGACTGCCGCGGGAAATGCACCAGCCCAATTGTGCCAGAGACTCTGGAGAGTACGACTTTCCCCCCCGGCAGGCTCCGAGCGCGGCTCGGCTCGACCGGGTGGCCGAGGCCGACAAGCTTCTTACCCGTGCCTCTACAATGGAGCTATGCCCCTACGGCAAACGTCCGGCCCTGGCCGCATCATGGCTCTTGACGTCGGTTCGAAACGCATCGGAGTCGCCGTTACCGACCTGCTGGGCATCACGGCGCAGGGGTTGGACACGATCGAGCGTCAGAATAAACGGCGTGACCTGGAGGTGTTGGGGCAGGTACTGGCAAAGTACGAAGTGCGGGAGATTGTGGTCGGACTGCCTCTGCGGTTGAGTGGAGCGGAGGGGACGCAATCGGAAAAGATGCGCCGTTTCGCCGACGATCTGCATGCGCACTTCGGGCTCACGGTCCACCTGTGGGACGAGCGGTGGACTTCGACCGAAGCCAATCGGCTGCTGCGCGAGACGGATCTGTCGATCAGGAAGCGAGGGCAGGCGGTCGACCGCATGGCGGCGATTCTGATTCTGCAATCGTGGATGGAAGCGCATCCGGCCCGGTGAGCTGGTTTGGCAGGCGAAGCCATCGCCCGTTCGACAGAACAACGCCGATGTTTGCGCGCTTCGACAAGGACTTCTGAACCGCAGTTAGGACGCCAGTTCGCTGATTTCCGGGAAACGCAGATTGCATTTTGTCAGGGCTTTGGTGAGGGCTTCTTCGATCTGGCTTTCGGCGCAGTTGCGGGAGACGGCGATTTCGCTGACGAGCAGATAGCGGGCGCGCTCCAGCATCTTCTTCTCGCGGAAGGAAAGCGACTTGGCCTGGCCGAGGATCAGCAGGCTTTTGAGCACCGCGGCCACGTCGGTGAGTGAACCGGTGCGCATGCGGTCGGAATTTTCCTTGAAGCGGTCTTTCCAGTCGGTTGAGTTGATGCATTCGCCGGAGGCAAGATAGTCCACGATTTTCTCAACCTCGCCGTTGCGGACCACTGGGCGCATACCCACGCTTTGCACGTTGGCAAACGGCACCATCACCTTCAAACTGCTGGCGGCGATTTTCAGGAGATAGAATTTCTCGACCGTGGCGCCCATGGTGCGACTGCTGATTTGTTCTATGATTCCTACGCCATGATTGGGGTAGACGACCTTGTCACCGATGTGGAAAATGCCAGTTCCGTTCATGGAGGGGCCCTCGCCCGAGGGAGCGAACTGTGTCTAGTCTAGCCGAGTACCGATGCTAAGGCAATCAAGAAGCAGAGCTCTGTCGCCGCAAATGGGGCAATCGGGCATGCACCAAAAGCCATTCTCCGGGCCTAAGCCGTTCCCGGCTATGAGGTTGTCCACTGGCGAAGGCCGCAGGTTATAATGCCCAGTGGCATGACTGAAGACATTAAGAAGAAGCTTCGCGACGAACTCAACACGCTTGAGCATGAGTTAGCTTTCGATATCCCCCGGGAACTCAAGAAGGCCGTGGCGCTGGGCGACCTCAGCGAAAACGCCGAGTACCACACCGCCAAGCAGCGGCAAGAGTATCTGAAAGCGCGTGTGCGCCAACTCGGGCAGCGGCTTGCCGACTTGTCTCTGGTCAACATGAACAACATTCCCAGAGACAAAGTCGGGCTGGGATCGATCGTTACCATCTTCGATGGCACGAAGAACGAACAGATGCGCTACGAACTGGTGGCCAGCGAACAGTCGGATGTGGCTGCCGGAAAAATCTCGACCACCTCGCCGATTGGGCGCGCCCTGTTGAACAAGAAAGTTGGCGACACGGCCACGGTGGTCACTCCGGGAGGCAGCCGGGAAATGGAGATCCTGAAGTTGTCTACGATGCACGATCTGGCGGAAGCCAAGTCGGAATCGGAGCGGGGAACGGGAACAGAATGACCTCCGCCGTCACGATCACTGCCGCGATGGGCGACATGATCAGGGGTGCGATATGAGCTGGACCAGCACCGTGGGACGCGCTTGCGGCGTGCTCCTCGACGCCATCGTGCGCTTGCTGGCCCTGTCGCGTATCAATCCGAATGCTCTAACCGTCATGGGATTGGTGGTCAATACCTACGCCGCGTTCCTGTTTGGGTATGCCAATGCCGACAACCAGCGGCGGATGTTTCTCTACGCCGGGTTGGTAATCATAGGATCAGGATTCTTCGACCTGGTAGACGGGCGCGTCGCGCGCGCTTCCAATCAGGTCACGCGCTTTGGCGGGTTTTTCGACTCCATTGTGGACCGGTACAGCGATGCTTCGCTGTTTTTGGGGCTGCTGGTTTTTTATGGCCGCGGCAACCGGTTCTTCTATGTCGTGCTGGCGGCGCTGGCCATGGTCAGCGCGATCATGGTGAGTTACGCCCGGGCACGCGCCGAATCCCTGATTGGGAGTTGCCGTGTCGGCTTCATGGAGCGGCCGGAGCGCCTGGTATTGCTTATCATTGGCGCGCTGTTTAACGAGATGGCCCCGGCGCTGTGGGTTATTGCCGTGCTCTCCACGATCACGGTGATTCACCGCATTATCTATACCTGGCAGCGGACGACTGAAATGGACGCGCCAGCCCGAGCCGCCTGAACCGCCCTTTCCCGACGCGGTCAGTGCCGGCCGCTTCGCCCTGCGGCGTGAAATTGGATCTATCTATGGGCAAGGTTGCGGCCTCCATCGACGCGCATATTGAGAAATTGATTCAGTCACAGCCCATGTTTTTTGTGGCGACAGCGCCTCTGGCGGCGCGAGGCCATGTCAACGTTTCCCCCAAGGGAATGGACACCTTCCGCATTCTCAACCCGGCAACCGTGGCGTATCTTGATCTGACCGGGAGCGGCATCGAGACCATCGCGCACTTGCGGGAGAACGGGCGGATTGTGATCATGTTCTGCGCGTTTCAGGGTCCGCCGAGCATTGTCCGATTACACGGGAGGGGGCGTGTGGTCGAGCCGGCGGACGCGGATTTTGCCGGTCTGCGAGTGCACTTCCCGGTTTTCGAGAGCATGCGCGCGATCATTGTCGTCGAACTCTCTCGCGTTTCCGAGTCATGCGGATTCGGGGTTCCGCTCATGCGACACGAGGGGGAGCGTTCGCAACTGCGTGCCTGGGCGCGGAGCAAAGGACCGGAAGGACTGAGGGTGTACCGGCAACAGAAGAATGGGCAGAGCGTGGACGGGTTGGCCGGTTTGGATGGGCAGGCGCAATCGGAGTGAGAGGTCGCGCCTCCTGCCTCTGGCCATCGAAATCCGGGATGAGGAATCGGTCATTATCTGGCCCCGTACGCTGACAGGTTCCAGTGGATGACGATGACGAGGCGTGCCGGGTGAACTGGTCCGCGCACATTGGCTGGCGGGCGTGCTGACTCCGATCGTCTTTCCTCTGACCGGGCCCTCCTGCCTCACGTGGCCGGAACGCCCAACTCGGACCGTGTGGCGCGGCTGAGATCGGGCTCCGACGCTTTTCTCTCCTGCTGTCGGCGTCGCCAATTTGGCGCTATCGAACAGCCGGCCCGTCCGCCTGGCGAATTGCGGGTATGCTGATGCTGGTTGCGCCTTTCCTGCTGAGGACAGCTTTTTCCTCGATCCCATCAGCGGCCTCAACAGCCGCCCGGGATACCACTATTCCTATCGATGGCCTGCTGGCAGCGGCCGGGTTGCTGGCGGTCGCCAACCGGTCCCGAAGCGAAACAACGTCACCGATGCCAATGCTAGACTAGACGCCGGAATTTCGTACGGAGTCTGAACTTGCCAACCAATCCCGTTCTGGTTGTACACGGCGGCGCCTGGGCGATTCCCGATGACATGGTCGAGGCGCATCTCCAGGGTGTGCGCAATGCCGCATCCGCGGGGTGGCAGGTGCTGGAGCGCGGCGGCACGGCTCTCGATGCGGTCGAAGAAGCAGTGGTTGTTCTCGAGGACGACGAGACCTTCGACGCCGGGCGCGGCAGTTTTCTGAACCGCGACGGCAAGGTGCAACTTGACGCCTTCATCATGGACGGTGCGACGCTACGCGGTGGAGGAGTGGGGGGAGTGGAACGGCTGCGGAATCCGGTGCGCGCCGCGCGCAAAATTCTCAGCGACAGTCCCCATGTTTACTTTGTGGCCGAAGGCGCCGAGCGTTTTGCCGCTGAACACGGGATTGCTCTGTGCCGCAACGAAGACCTGATCATTGCCCGCGAAGTCGCGCGGTTGCGCGAATATCAGGCGCAGGCCTCGAACCACGGCAACGATCTGTTTGCGCCCGCAATCTCCCATGACACGGTGGGCGCCGTAGCCCTTGACCGCGATGGCAATATTGCGGCTTCCACTTCGACCGGGGGTACGCTCAACAAGGCTCCGGGTCGCCTCGGCGATTCTTCCCTGATCGGCTGCGGTTGCTATGCTGACAATTCCAGCGCGGCCGCCTCCACCACCGGATGGGGAGAACCGATCATGAAGCTGGTGCTGGCAAAGTGGGCGGCGGATCGGGTGGAGTCCGGCAGCTTGCCGGAGTGGGTCGCCCAGGAGGCGATGAACTATCTGAAGCAGCGGCTCAATGGCCACGGTGGAATCATTTTGCTCGACGCGCAGGGGCGGTTCGGCATTGCTCACAACACGCCGCGCATGGCCTGGGCGTTGCGCACGATGCAAAAACAGGCCGCCGGAACCGATCGCAACGGTTGAACGCCAGACCAGGCCAGTCCGCTCGCGAACGCGCGTGACCCAGCCGGTGAATTTTCACAATTCCATAACCCAGCCTTAACATTGCTCGTTTATTCATTCGGTGTCCTTTTCTACGAGTTTTCAGATAGTAGTCAGCCTTGGGCGCAGAGCCTTTCAACCCCAATGATCTCGATCTTGGAGGACCACCGTATGAAGATCACGAGCGTCTTTCGCGGAGGCTTGGCGGCCGTTCTGGCCGTGGCCAGCGTCGCGAGCGCGCAAATACTCCCAACGGGTGCAACCATTACACCGAGCGCAGCTCCGGGCTCGCTGTTTGTACCCCTGACAACATCCTTGCCGAACTTTCCGACCTACACGCCGGACGGTGCCGAGACCACCGCCATTAGCCCGGACGGCCACACCTTGCTGATTCTCACCAGTGGCTACAACCTGGTGGTGGACGCAAGCGGCAACCACTCGGGGTCGAATTCCGGTGAGTTTGTTTTCGTGTATGACATCTCAACTCCGGGTACGCCCGTGGAAACCCAGGTCGTCTTTCTGTCCAACTTCGACGAAACCTTCGATGGGATCATCTGGGCGCCGAATGGTTCCGCATTTTATGTCGGCGGCGGGGGCGACGACGATGTGCACACGTTCACGGTCCAGGGCGGGCAGTGGGCGGAGTTCGGTTCGCCCATCCCGCTCGGCCATCTTGGCGATCCCATGGAGAGGGAAACCGAGGTGGGTCCGACCGCTGCCATCCTCGGCATCACCGCCGATGGCCATACGCTTTTTGTGGCCAACCACGAAACTGATTCCATGACCTCAGTTGATCTGGTTCACGGCGTCGTTGTTCAGGAGTTCGATCTTCGTCCTGGCATCATTAATCCCGCACAAACCGGCGTCCCGGGCGGAGAGTTCCCCTACGGAATTGCTGTCGTGGGCAGCAACACCGTGTACGTCTCGAGCGTTCGCGATCGCGAGATTGATGTGCTGAGCTTTGTCAAGGGCGTCCTAACCCTCACCAACCGGATTGCAGTCGCTGGCAATCCGGAAAAAATGACTCTCAATGCCGCGCAAACCGAGCTGTTCGTGGTGGCCAACAACTCTGACGAGTTGATCATCATTAGCACCGGGACCAACACGGTGCTGAGCGAAGTCAATGTCACCGCACCGGTCGATGTTCTGGGCGGCGGCAAATCGGTGCCCAAGGGAAGCAATCCCAACAGCGTCGCCCTTTCGCCCGACGAGAGCACCGCTTACGTCACCGACGGTGGCACCAATGCGGTGGCCGTCATCAGCCTCACCGGGAAGAAACCGGTCGTCACCGGATTAATCCCCACCGGCTGGTACCCCAACTCCGTCAGCGTCAGCCCCGACGGCTCGACGCTTTATGTGGTGAACAGCAAGAGCGTAGAAACTCCGAATCCGGAAAACTGCCGCTATATCAATAATGATCCCGGCGGCGGCTTCGGGTCGGCCTGTCAAACCGTGTTTTCGCAGGACGGCGCTGCCAACCAGTATGCCTGGCAGAACGAGTACTCGGGTTTCCTTACGCTGCCCGTGCCCAATGCGGTTCAGCTCGCTTCGCTGACCGGTCAGGTCGCACAAAACAACGGCTTCAACTTCCAGTTGAGCCCGAACGACATTGCGACCATGACGTTCCTGCAACAGCACATTCAACACGTCATCTACATCGTCAAAGAGAATCGTACCTTCGACCAGATCCTCGGCGACCTGACCAACGGAGCCAATGCGGATCCGGCCTACACGCAATTCCCCGCCTCGGTCACGCCGAACTTCCACAATTTCGCCAACAACTTTGTGACCTTCGACAACTTCGACGACAGCTCGATGGTGAGCATGGACGGCTGGCAGTGGTCGACCGCGGCGCGCGCTCTCGACATCAACGAGAAATGCGTGACCGTGAACTACGGAAAGGGTGGCTGCAATTACGACAGCGAAGGCACCGCACGCAACATTAATGTTGCGATCACCGGTGTTGCCGCTCGCCAGGTCGAGCAACCGATCTATCCGCCCGATCCCAACTTGCTTCCCGGAAACGCCAACGAAGTCGAAGCCGACGGTCCCACCGGCGAACAAGGCGCGGGCTATATCTGGGATGCCGTGCTCAAGGCCCATGGAACCGTTCGCAACTACGGGTTCTACACCGATCTGGGTGCTTTGGATGTACGCGAAGAGCTTGGCGTTCTCAGTCCCACCCTCGCCTATCCTTGCGCGACAAAGCCTCCGACCCAGGTTGAGTGGCCGGCGAAGAAAGAACTGCTCAAACTCACCGACCCCTGTTTCTGGCCCTTCGATCAGAGCTACCCCGATTTTTTCCGCTACGCGGAGTGGGCACGGGAATTCGACCTGCAGGTCAAGCACAACAACATGCCCAGCCTGACCCTGCTGCGCTACGATCACGATCACTTCGGCAACTTCAGTACCGCCAGTTTCGGTGTGAACACTCCGGAGCTGCAGATGGCCGACGACGACTACGCGGTGGGACTGACGGCCGATAAGATTGCCCACAGTCCTTACGCCAACAACACGCTCATCTTCGTCATTGAAGACGATCCCCAGGATGGTGCCGATCACGTCAGCGGGGACCGCAGTCTTGCCTTCATCATCGGACCTTATGTGAAGCAGGGTGCGGTGGTTTCCGATCCTTACTCGACCGTCAGCATGCTCCGGACGATTGAGGAAGTCCTCGGCCTGCCCGCACTCGGCGTGCACGACGCAGGTGTTCCTCCCATGACGGACGCCTTCAACATCGCACAAGCCGGCTGGACCTATTCCGCGATCCCGTCCAGCTACCTCTACAACACCACGCTGCCGATCCTCAACAAGTATGTCCAGAACCCGAATATGATCCCACGGCCTGCGCACGAGGCAGCCTGGTGGGACGCGCAAACCAAAGGTATGGATTTCAGCAGGGAAGATCGGATCCCGACGGAGAGATTCAACCGGATCCTGTGGAAGGGAATGATGGGTAGCAAGCCCTATCCGAACAGGAAGAGCGCGGAGACTCCGGGGGAAGCCATCGCAGTTCGCCATACCGGTTCCGAGTAGACTCAGGGCCCCGTTCTGGCAAGCATCCGGCTGTCGCCAGCAGAGGCGGCGACAGCCGGAAGAAATCGAATCTTGCGGGGCGGGAGAAAAGCCCGGCTTCATACTCCCGCACCGCTGGTATGATAGGAGGCGCCTTTTGTCAGTTACTTTTCCTACGACTCCCTCTTTCGCCATGAATCGGCTCTTGGTTTCAGACGTCGCGCTGGCCAAAGTAAGACTGGGTCCTCTCGAACGCAAGATTCTCGAGGAGGTCTGGTCGCGCAAGAGCGTGACCGTTCGCGAACTGGTGGAGGACGGCAAGATACAGCTTGCCTACACGACGGTCATGACCACCCTGGACCGTCTTTTCAAGAAGGGCCTGCTCGATCGAGCGGAACAGGGCCGGGCTTTTCGCTATCGGGCAATGTGCGCTCCGGAAGAAGTACAGCGCTGGGTCGCGGTGACCGGAGTGCGGCGATGGATCGAGTCTACGCGTCCTTCGTCGTTGCCCCTGTCGTACTTTGTGGAAGCGATTGGCGCCCATGATGGGCTGCTCGATGAGTTGCGTGTTCTGGTGGAACGGAAGCGTTCGGAACTTAGAAAACGGAAAGGGCACCGACCATGAGTTTCTGTCTCCGCGGCCTGATGGTGGCTTGCGGATTTTTCGGGGTGGTGTATTGCCTGTTCTCGCTGCTGGTGGTGTGCGCATGGCGATCGGCAGGTTGGTTGGCCGGAAATTCTGAGCTCGCTCGCTCGCGCTTGCTCTTTGCCACAAGAATCCTTCCCCTGGCGGGATCGATTTTGCTCACACTTGTTTTCGCCTTGCCGGCATTCGTATGCCTGGAGCGCCAAATCGATGAGGACGTGGGGACCGTTCTCTTCAGCGTTTCCACGCTTCTGCTGCTGGCGGCGGGTTGGCTCCGCGTGCTGGCGGCACAGGCCGGTGCGGCGCGAGTGGTGTCCCACTGGCTCGTAGGAGCGCATGCGCTCGATATCGATGCGAGCGAACCGGTGCTGCAGTCAAGACAAGGGCCGCCTCTGTTGTTGTATGGCGTTGCGGCGCCCACGGTGCTGGCGTCCGAAGCGGCTGTGGCATTGCTCAGTCCCGCCGAACTGCAGGTCGCCGTCCGGCACGAGACCGGGCACATGCGGTCGTGTGACAACCTGAAGAAATTGCTGGTTTATGCGGCGTGGTTTCCCGGGATGGCAGGTTTGGAGCAGGCATGGCAGGAGGCGGCAGAGTTTGCCGCCGATGCGGCGGCGATTTCGAGTTGCGACGATGCGGTTGAGCTGGCATCCGCATTGATCAAGCTTGCCGACCTGGCGCCGATGTGCGATCTGCCTGCCTTCACGACCGGACTGGTGAACTGTCGAGCGCTGGTCGAAAGGCGCGTGCAGCGGCTGCTCGACTGGGACGAGACCGGATCCCATGCTCTCGCCAAACGATGGTGGTTTCTGGCTTCGGCCGGGCTGGCGGCTCTCTCGTTTACCGCCGCACATTACGGGCAAGCGTTGTTGTTTACCCACCGATTCACCGAGTGGTTTATCCACTGAACGACGCTTGGCAGGCTTGGGGCCTCGACGGCTGCAAGAGCGAGCCAGCGGAAAAAGCTCAGCGCGGCGTCTGATGCGCAGCGCCACTTTCAACTTCGCGGCCCGGCTCGCTGTCTCTAGGGCTGTGGAAGTTTGCATTTTTTTCGACCAGCGGCGAAGGCCTGGAGTCGAGCCGAACCCGGCTTTCAGTGCCGGTTGCAGGGTTCGCGGGTGCCCCGGCCCGACTACGAGTCCGTTGGTAGTAGCGGAGATGGCTTGCTATTCTGCCGCTTCGATCTGCGCGCTCCAATTCCGGTGGGCCCAGATGAGAGGATATTCATGGTTCGATCCAGCCGAAGAGCGTTTTCCGGGCCCCGTCGACTCACGTTCTCGACTGTTTTGCTCGTGTTGGCCAGTTGCGCATTGCTCGCTGCCCAGAACGTGGTATTGACGGGTTCGCTCGGTGGCCGGGTCCTCGACCAGAGCGGAGCCTTTCTGCCGGGAGCGTCGGTCGTGGTGCAGAATCTCGCGACCGGCGTGCAGAGAATCTCCCAGAGCAATCACGCCGGGCTTTACCGGTTTCCCGTGGTGATGCCAGGCACGTATTCGGTCACGGCAAGCTTCCATGGGTTTCGCGATGTACAGGTTTTGGTGAGAGTGCTGGTCGGAAACACCACCTCGCAGGACATCCAGCTGCAGGTCGGAGCCGGCGCGGACACCGTGAAAGTCCTGGGGACTACGCCGTTGCTGCGGCCCGAGGAGTCCTCCGCCACCATGGTTTTGGAAGGGTCGTTCAGTGAGGAGTTGCCGCTCAATGGACGAAAGTACACAGACTTTGCCACGCTCTCACCGAATACCAGCTACGACGGCGACACCGGCCTGGTGAGCATTGCCGGACAACCGGGCGGAGAAGATTCGGGATACGCCAATGGAAATGGCTCCAATGCTTTCACGGTCGACGGAACCAATGCCACCAACAACTACTTTGCCGACATTATCGGCCGCTATCGTATCCCGTACCTCTACGGGGAGGACGCGATCCAGGAATTTCAAGTCTCGGTGAGCCCTTACTCGGCGATCTACGGAGGGGGAGCGGGCTTCGTCAATGCGGTGACGCGGTCGGGAAGTAACGCGTTCCACGGCAGTGCGTTTTATTACAACCGCAACTCCGCAACCGGAGCCAATGACGCGCTCGACAAAGCCGCCGGCAATCCGAAGCCGGAGGATGATTTGCAGCAGTTCGGCGCGGCCGCGGGCGGCCCGATTGTGCGAAACCGTTTATGGTTCTTCGTCGACTATGAGCAACAACTGCGGAACAATCCGATTCCGGTGATCAACCCGGCCCTGGCGACGAACCCTTCGAGCCTGGCGGCGTTTTTGGCCAACAATTTCGATATCCCGGCGGGGACGACCTTACCGGCATCGAACGGTCCGTTGCCCATACCGAACGTCGACACCGACGCCGACGTTACCGCCGGTCCGAGCGATCCGTTGTATCCGCTGTACCTGCAACAGGTGTCGAACACGATCAACGCGCTGAATTCCAATCTTGGCACCAAAGCGAGAAAGCGCAACGACTGGGTGATTACGCCCCGCCTGGACTACCAGGCCAGCTCCCGCGATGGCCTGTTTCTCAGCTTCAATGTGAATTGGTTCAACTCGCCCGGAGGCGTGATTACCGACCCGACCGTCGGAAACTACGGCACGCAGACACTGGCCGATGCCAGCGTGCATACCTTCCAGGCCAGCCTGGGATGGACCCATACCTTCTCCTCGAGGCTGCTCAACGAATTTCACGCCGGCACTTCCCAGGACAACCAGATCTCGACACCAACCGGGTTGGCCGCCAACATTCCCACCTTGATTCTGGATAGCCCGGCCGCCTTCATTCTCGGCAACGCTCCTTTCTCGATTGGGAGGGTTTTCGAACGACAGTATTCCTGGTCCGACCGGGTGGACTATGTAATGGGCAAGCACACCTTGCAATTCGGCCTCGATATGAACCGCTCCTGGGATGCGGACAACAATGATGGCGGTGCCGATCCGAACGAGGCCGTCGACTTCGGGTCGTTCCTCGGCAGTTACGAATTTTCCAACCTCGAGGACTTCGCGCTGGGCGAATACAACATCTTCAGCCAGACTTCGGGCAAGCCAACTTTTTCCTTCAAAGTGCCATATTACGGATTCTATGTGCAGGATACTTTTCGCGCCCTGCCGAAGTTGACCTTCGAAATGGGATTGCGCGAGGACTTCCAGGTTTACCCGCAGCCGGTCGAAAATCCCGCCTTCCCGCTCACCGGTCAGTATCCGAACCAGTTTCAGCGGGTGGCGCCGCGCTTCGGATTCGCCTGGCAGCCAGAGTCAAAGACGGTGGTGCGCGGAGGATTCGGACAGTTTTATACGAACATGAATGGCCTGAACTACCGCAATGCCGTCGCCTCGAACGGCCTCGCGTCGCAGCAGACCTCGGCCAGCATCAGTTACGCTTCCGGGTTACCGAACCAGCAGGTGCCGACGTTTCCGAGTATCCTCCCCGCGAATTCTCCATTGTTCTCGGCAGCCGAGGACATTTCCTTGGTTTCTCCGCAGTTCCGGGTGCCCTATATCCTGCAGGCGAGCCTGCAGATTGAGCGGGAGATTTTCGAGAACACAACGTTCACTCTCGGCACCATGTGGAATCATGGCGTGCATATTCTTTCCGGCAGCGCCTATGACTTGAACCTCGAGCCCCTGCAAGGAACGACGACCTATATCGTTTGTCCTCCCGGCGCCGCCACGCCATCCTCCTGCAACGGGCCGACGACCATTCTGCCGAATATGGATAATGGGTTGCTCGCCGAAGGCCGCATTGCGAACCCCAACACCTTGGGCGAAATCAATGAGCTGATCAGCCCGGCGCAAAACCATTACAACTCCTTGTTTGTGCAGGTGGAGCATCGCATGTCGCACGGGTTGGCGATGCAATTTGCCTACACCTTTGCCAAAAGCATCATGCTCGATGGGATGGACTTCAACAATCAGTTTGATTTCAGCAATACCCACGCCCCCTCGCTGCTCGACCAGCGACATCGCCTCACGCTCGCAAGCGTCTACCAGCCGCGGCTGGAAAGACTGGCCGGTTCGGGAGCCGGACGAGCGGCTCTGTCGGGCTGGAGACTGAGCAGCGTGATGGAATTCTCTTCTGGCCGTCCGTACGCGGCCTTGTTGAGTCCCGCCTGCACCAGCCTGACCCTTCCCGGTACGCAGTTCGGAACCGCATTCAACAGCTGCGGCCCGGTTGTGCCGGGCAACCCCAATGGCAACGACAACCTGAACGACACCGCCTTTAACCAGGACACCGCGAACACCGCCGGGGGCATCAATGGCGCCGGCCCCAGCCCGGGCATCGGGCTGAATTCCTTCTACGGTCCGTGGCTGGAGAGAATCGACGTCGGGTTGGCGCGAAGTTTTCGAATCCGGGAAGGTAAGGAGCTCGAATTTCAGGCGCAGGCCTTCAATCTGTTCAACCACGCCAATTACTACGTGCAGAATGGCGATGGGGTCAACCAATTGCAATACAACCCCGTCGGCACCACCTGTGGCGACGGCTTGTCGGTCAACCAGACCTGCTATCTGGTCCCCAATTCGGGCCCGGGCAATTTTGGCACCCTGCAGGAAATTAGTCCCAACGGTCTCCCCCGCGTGTTGCAGTTTTCCGCGCGCTTCACGTTCTGATTCCGCTCGCTGAACCCGGAGAACGGGCGGGCAAGAAGGGCTTCAGAATTCGACGTGGGCTCGGAAGGTCGGCACGATGACGGGTCCGCGGTCGCGGTTGTAGCCTGGATTGTTGATGTGCTGCACTCCGGGAGCGAGATAGATTCCGCGCCAAATGTGCGCTGTGTAATAGGACTCGATAATATTTTCCCGGCCATAATTCAGGCCACCATCGCCCAGGAGAAAACCGTCGCCGCCGTCGGCCAGGTAGACCTGGTGATCTTTCTTGATGCCGCTGGATACGAAGGCCAGGCCAGCCCGATCCTGCTTGCGATGCCATAGCGAGCCGTTGGCCCCCAGGCCCTGGTTAAAAGTGGAATCAATTTCGGTGTAGGCGAAGGACTCGGTTTTTCCGTTGTCCCACCCCCAGCGGGCATAGGCGGTGAAGTTGCGAGTCAGATTCTGTTCCAGATTGATGCCGAAACCATACTTGCGGGTGACATGCCAGGGATGGTTGGCGATTTCGGGGACGGTCTCCGGCTCGGGCGAGGTGTGATCGAGGAACTGGGCATTGGCCAGGCGATAGATGCCCATGTTGGCGTAGTTGGTATAGGCGAGCAAGCGGACGACGCCGGGTTTTCGGCGAACGATGCCGCGGCGCAGCTCGTATTCCCAGTTCTCGGCGTGAACCTGCCAGGGGCGCCACACCAGATCGATTCCATTGGCAACTTTCGGCATGAGCCCTTCGCCAAAGCGGAACCCCCAGTTGCGGTCCTCGTAGTCGGCGACGACGCCGACGGTGTAACCGCGCGTATCGGCAGCGTAATCCCAGGCGCCGTTGTCGTCGACTGACCAATTCATGAATTGAAAATGAGTGTCGCTGCCCACTGAATTTTGATCAAAGAAGTCGGGCATGGTGAACTTGCCGAGGCGAATCTCCAGGCGACGGCGCGGCAGTTCCTCGAAAAGCGAGAGGAAGCTGCGCTGGTTCTCGACCTTGTCGGGGCTCAAGGCGAACACCTTGTGGATCATGGCGCGCCCGAGGTACGGTGCCTTGCTCAGGAGCGGATTGCGCACGATGTCGAGGTCGGTATTGCCGGCCAAACCAAAGCCCAGGCTGAGTGCGGCGCCCCCAGCCTCTTCGATGTCGACCAGAATCTCGGTGGAGGGGTCGAGCCGCAGGCCGGTGTAAAGGGTCAAGACGCGGGATGTGGCCTTCTCATAATCGGGACTGAGGCTGTGAGGGCCGCTGTAGGCGGCGGGAAAGTCGGGATGTGCCTGGAAGATGAAGTTGCTCTGGCCGGACAGCCAAAAGCGTGTGCTTTTGAAATGCGGGAGCATCGCTTCCGGGTCGGCCGCATCACTGGACGCAGAGGCCGGGTCGGCGGCATCCGGGGACGCGGGAGCGGCCGCAGTAGCAGCGGCGTCCGGCTCCTGCGCCCCTGCGCCAGTAGCGGCGAAGCCCAACCCCAAGGCCAGCAGAAGCGCCAGGGGGAGCGCGCCGCGAGCGGAATGCCGGCCGCCGGGCCCGAAGCTCGTGAACAAGCGGGTTAAGAACATGAATTCCAATTTCAATACCATGAGATCCCACCCGAGGGGGATGTGCCGCCCTGGTCACCCCTCGTAGTCGCGATTACCCTCACGCGGTGATTGATCCGAGTATCCGCGACTTCGGTTAACAGAACGTTACAGGCAGCGCTCGCCCTCGGGCCGCTCCCGCCGGTCTGCAGCCAGATCCTGTAACCCCCGCGCTCCCACGACCCCTCGAAGTGCCCCTTCGTCCAGGCCAGTAATTAACGTGAGTATAATTTCCTAAGTTAATCATGGTTAATGAACATAACTTCTTTTGGTCCCGCCCACGGGTTCGCATCCGGTGGGGCCGTTGTATGGCCGGAATGCCGGGTCTTGCTCCATATACTATAGGGGAGTATACTACCTGAGAGGGGAGAAATTGCATACCGTCGAGGAAAAACCGAAGCTGATTTTGCGGATCAAGCGCATCAAGGGGCAGATTGCCGCCATCGAGCGAGCCCTCGAAGCGGACCAGGACTGCTCGGACGTGCTGCAACTGATTACGGCCGCGCGCGGCGCCATGAACGGCTTGATGGCCGAATTGCTCGAGGGGCACATCCGTTTTCACGTTGTCGATCCGAAAAAGGCGAGTTCCGAGCAAGCGCTGGCGACCGACGAGCTCATTGATATCGTGCGGTCGTACTTGAAGTGAGAGTCAAGCCAGAAGCGGCAAGCGAAGCAGGAACGGAAAGTAAAAAGGACAGCCCGGAGCCCCCCAAGGCCGTCCCGATAAACCCTCCCGGTTAGAAGGGCAACTGGAGTTAACATAGCCGCGAGAGATTGCGCGCGTATTGCAATTCTGTAAAAGTCTGATGAATTCTAACCCGTCCGCTTCTCGAGCCCCCCTCCTCGATCTGAACCACATCCGCGTCATGCGCGGGGGAAAGGTCGTGCTTGCCGACTTCAGTCTTCGCGTTCACGCCGGAGAACATGTGGCCGTGCTGGGGCCGAACGGCTGTGGCAAGTCCACGCTGATCAAAACCATTACCCGCGAGTGCTACCCCATGGTTCGCAGAGGGTCGAAGATGACGATCCTCGGACAAAACAACTGGAACGTGTTTGAACTGCGCTCTCTGCTCGGCATCGTATCGAACGACCTGATGTCCTCGTGCACCGGGGAGGCCAGTGGACTCGATGTGGTGCTGTCGGGCTTTTTCAGCAGCACGCGCATTTTCCCCAACCACAGCGTCGATCGCGGGCGGCGGGAACTGGCCGAGGCAGCCCTCGGCGAACTGGGTGTCTCGCATTTAGGGGAACGCTCGGTTGAGGAAATGTCCTCGGGAGAGGCCAAGCGCGTGCTGATTGCGCGGGCTCTGGTCCATAAGCCCCGGGCGTTGCTGTTCGATGAGCCGTGCAATTCGTTGGATATTCTGGCGCAGCGCGCCCTGCGGGAAACGATGCGTTCGCTCGCGAGATCGGGAATCGGAATCATTCTCGTCACCCATGAACTGGCAGACGTCGTTCCCGAGATCGAACGGGTGGTGTTGATGTCGAAAGGTCGCATCGTTGCCGACGGACCGAAGCAAAAGGTGTTGCGGGCGCAGCAACTGGGCGAAGTATTCGGACTCAAGGTTGAACTCGGCCGCCGCGGCGGCTATTACCATATCTGGTGAGGCGAAGCGGGCCCAACCGTCGCTGATCATCAAAACTCCGGTCATCCCGAGGTGACTTCGGCGGTTTTAGGCCAAAGGTTCAGGCCCGCTTGAGCGCCGCGCCAGGCCCGAGCCCGGCTCCCTTCGCCGGAGCCGCTCCCAACCGTTGCTTCGACGCTGCTATATTGATCGCAGTATCGGGAGATTCCCGACTTAGCTAACCGCTGTGGAGGAATGATGGCCCGCACGACTGAACAATCCCGCACGCTGCACCGACGCGCTGAACAGCTGATTCCGGGAGGCGTAAATTCCCCAGTACGCGCCTTTCGCAGCGTGGGAGGCGATCCGTTGTACATCGTGCGGGGAGAGGGCTCGCATATCTGGGATGCCGACGACAACGAGTATGTGGATTACATCGGCTCGTGGGGGCCGCTGATTCTGGGGCACGCCCCGCCTGCGGTCCTCGAGGCGGTGATTGCGGCTGCGCGCCGCGGCACGAGTTTTGGCGCATCCACTCCAACCGAGGCCGATCTGGCGGAGCTGGTAATTTCCGCGTTTCCGCACATGCAAAAAGTTCGCTTCGTCAGTTCCGGGACCGAAGCGACCATGTCGGCGATCCGCCTGGCACGTGGATATACCGGGCGCAAATATATTGTGAAGTTTGAGGGGTGCTATCACGGACACTCGGACGCGCTGCTGGTGAAGGCCGGGTCGGGCGTGGCTACGCTTGGCATTCCGGGGTCGGCGGGGGTCCCGGAGGAGTTCACGCAGTTCACGCTGGCGCTGCCCTACAACGACACCGGCGCAATCGAGCAAGCGTTCGGGAAATTCAAGCACCAGATTGCTTGCGTGATCGTCGAGCCGGTGGTGGGGAATATGGGATGCGTTCCTCCGCGACCGGGATATCTCGAAGCTCTGCGCGCCATAACCGAGCGCGAACAGGCGCTGCTGATTTTCGACGAGGTCATGACCGGGTTCCGTCTGGCCTACGGCGGCGCCCAGGAGCTCTACGGAATCGAGCCCGATCTGACGACCATGGGCAAGATCATCGGCGGCGGTTTGCCCGTGGGCGCCTATGGCGGCCCCAGCGGGATCATGGACCTGATCGCTCCCCTCGGGCCGGTCTATCAGGCGGGAACGCTTTCGGGCAATCCCCTGGCGATGGCGGCCGGTTATGCCACGCTAAGCCATCTGCGCGAGCACCAGGATGTTTACGCGAAGCTCGACCGGTTGGCAAGCAACGCGGTGGCGGGAGTCGCGGCGGCGGCGAAAGAAGCCGGTGTCGCCTTGTGCCACAACCGGGTGGGCTCCATGTTTACCTGGTTTTTTGCTCCGGGACCGGTTACGGACTGGACTTCGGCCGAGAAATGCGACACCGCGGCCTTCGGCCGCTTCTTCCGCGCGATGCTGGATAACGGAATTTATCTGCCACCGTCGCAATTCGAGGCGGCCTTTCTCGGTGCGGCGCACACCGAGCGCGATGTCGAGAAAACCATTGCCGCGGCCAGGCAGGCATTTGCCATGGCGGCGGTGTAAGGACGCGCCCTCAAAGCGGTCTGGTGCCTCCGGCCGAGGATCCGCTCGATGCCGCTCCGCCTGCAATTCCAGGTTTGTTCTAGGCGGCAGCCCTTAATCTCGCTGACGCCAACGCCGTGCCCTCGAGGCGCGAACCGATCTTCTGAAACGCGATGTCGCGGGCGATGTCGGGAGACCCGTGTTTCGGCTTTCCGTCGATACTGAACGGGGAGAAGCCGCAGTCGTCGGTCGATCCCAGCCGCTCGATCGGGATGAATCTTGAGGCCAGCAGCAGCTCGTCTCGTACCTCGTAGGGGGTTTCGACGCGCGGGTTGAGCGGGTCGATCACTCCGATGAAACAAACCTGCGCCACGCCCCTGGCGTCTTCGCGGCTGTGCTGCCCGCATAGTTTGTAGACGCGCTCCTTGTTCTTCTCGCTGGCCAACTGGATGAGAAAGTATCCGGCGTTCATCTTGAACATGCTCGGCAACAAATCGGCGTAGTCGACATCGGCACTATGCGTGGCGTCGCAATCGCCGCCCGGGCAGGTGTGGATGCCGATGTTCCTGCGTTCCGCAGCGGAAAAGCGATCAATCACCCGGTTGTTCAGGCGGACGAATTGTTCCAGCATGCCGCGACCCGTCCAGGGATTGCGTGGATCGTTCCTGCAGGCCAGCCGACCTTCGGTGAAGTCAATGGATACGCGTGCGGCTCCGGCGGCAAAGCACTGGCGAATATCCTTCTCGCATTCCTGGCAGAGATCGTCGAGGAATTGCTCGCGCGTGTAGCCGGGTACCGCGCCGTCGAGTGGGTAAAGAAGCGACAGCATGGAGGGTGCAATGACCGCCTGCTTCAGCGGCCTGGTCGCCATCTTGGCCGCCTTCTTCACATACTCGGCAGCGTAGGTCTGATAACGAAACGGGCCGCTTCGCAGTCGTGGCAACTGCCGGTGATGCCCATCGGTGAAGATGGCAAAGTACTGGCCGTCGGGGGTCAGGTTCCCGGCGAGGCCGGTCCCGGCCAAAGTGTCGGTCAGGGGGTAGGTCGCAAAGCTAGAAGCTCGTTGTTCGCCATCGGATACGATCGGGGCGCCGGTTGCTTCCATGCGCCGGATCGAATCCAGGCAGGCGGCGTCCTGCTCGGCGGTCAGTTGGTCGCGTGTGATCCTGCCCGAGTCGAAATCTTTGATCGCGGCTTGGAGCCTGGAGGGGCGTGGCAGAGAGCCTACATTCTCAGTGGGGATGGGCATGTCATTCACTCCTGCTTCGGTAAACCGGGGGCCGTGATGGAACCAAAATGGCAGTCAGTGTACACCCGTTTCATCCGGCAGAAGCAAAAATCTCGGTTTGTCCGAAACCGCCAACGGCTCAAACGAACCGGCGTGCCTCCCCCAAGGGTCTGCGCAAACCGGAGCGAGGGGAGGCGAGAGCCCTATCTTGCCACCGAAGACAGGTGCCTGTCCGGTGGAAGCCGGTCAACCGTTACCAATTCATATCCTTCATTCTTAGAGCGGCGGATCAAGTTTTCCGTGGCGATTACCGTCGGCGCACGATTCGCGCCCAGGGCGCGATGACCGCCATCGTGCAGCAGGATTATGTCGCCTCCGCCCATCCGGCTCGCGACTTTGTTTTCGATTTCCGCGGCAGGCGGCGCGGTCCAGTCATAGCCGGTTACACTCCACATCACGGTCTGCAGTCCGAGTTCATGGGCGATACGGAGCGTTGCCGGGCGTCTTGCTCCGAAGGGCGGCCGAAACAGATTGGCCTGCTTGCCGATCGCATCCTGCAGCGCGTTCTGGCAATCGAGCAACTGCCTGCGGGTTTCGGCGTCCGACGCAAACGTGAGCAGCGGATGGGTGAAGGTGTGATTGCCGACGACGTGTCCCGCCTGCGCGACCGCGCGGGCGATCTCGGGGCGCTCTGCGACGTGGCGGCCGATCATGAAAAATGTTGCGCGCACCTCGTGTCGGGCCAGCACCTCGAGCAGCGCAAGGGTGTGCAGGTCGTTTGGTCCGTCGTCGTAGGTGAGGGCGATTTGCCTGCTCGCGCGTGGGCCGCGAGCCAACGTCGTTCCGAACCACTGTCCGGTCGGGGCCAGGGACTGATAACCGGTCGCCGAAGCGGCGGCTGCGGCCGCGAATCCGATCAGAGCGGGGAGCATGAGGAGATTCTAGCTGGTTGTCGGCATCGTTAGCTTCGCTTCGAACCGGGTCGAAGACCCGACCCGACCGGGATTTGCCGACAGGGCAGCCGCCCGCGAGGGGGGCCGGGCGCTTCGCCCGCCTGAATTCTGCGGTTCACCTTTCTCTCAATTGCATCGCGAGACGAAGCAATATATTCTGCTGATTCAGTTCCCACGATCATTCATGGCCAAGCTTTTCGAGCTTCCCCGTTACATTGCGGTTGAAGGTCCCATACGCGTTGGCAAAAGCACGCTGGCGCGGATTCTCGGGGAGCGGCTGGCGGCGCAGCGCGTCATTGAGCCGGAAGACAATCCGTTCCTGAAGGCTTTCTACGAGGGGGAGCCGGGCGCGGCTTTTCAGGCGCAGCTGGCGTTTCTGATCCGCCGCTTCGAGCAGTTGCGCGCTCTGGACCTGGGAGCGCAGTCGAACAAGACCGTCGTCTCGGATTATATTTTTGAGAAGGACAAGCTCTTTGCCTGCCTGAACCTTAACGATCAGGAACTCGACACCTACAATCGCTACTTCAATTATTTTCGCGACCAGCTGCCGACGCCGGACCTGGTGATTTATCTGCAGGCCACTCCGGAAGTACTGAAGAAGCGGCTGAAGAAAAAGAACTCCGCCGGCGAAAGGGCCATCAGCGAGGATTACCTGATGGAAGTGGTGAAGGCCTACGAGCATTTCTTTTTTCACTATACGCAGTCGGACCTGCTGATCGTCAACACCAACGAAATTGATTTCGTGGATCGCAATGAAGACCTGCAGGAGCTGCTGAAGAAAGTCTCCGCACCCATCAAGGGCACGCAGTATTTTCTGCCGCTGGGCGGGCAGGATGCGGCCAGCGTTTAGCCGTTACCGGTCGGGTTCGGTTCGGCTCTTGGCCGCCAACCGGCTTTCCCGCCCGAGCTTCTTTGCTACCGCATCGGGCCGCGCTATAGTTGAGTTCTGATCCCGTGAAGTGCATCCCTACATTTCTGCTGCGAGCGACTTCGGTCGCGGTCTGCCTGGGCAGCACGATGTTTCTTGCCGGCTGCAAGCGCGGGGGGCAGCGCGTGCTGGAGGTCGCCTATGTGTCGGGCATACAAGCCAATCTGCGCGATCATGTGGCTGCGGTTTATGAGAAAGCGGGCGTGGTGAAGAACGGCGAACGGGTGGAAGTGCTCGACCATGACCGGCGCTTCGTGAAAGTGCGCACTTCAACCGGGGCCATGGGATGGGTGGAGCAGCGCTATCTGGTCGGGCAGGACGTCTACGATCAGATTCAGACGCTGACCAAGGACAACCTGAATGATCCGGTGCAGGCGCAGGGCGCGACGCGCAACGATACCAATCTGCATGTCGAGCCGGGACGCGAGACCGAACATCTTTATCAGATATCTTCCGGCGAGAAGCTGTTGGTGTTGAAGCGCGGTACGGCGGAAAAAGCGGGAACCGCCGGGGCGGTGCCGCGCTCGGCTGCGCGCTCCGATCCGAAGAAGGGAAATGCGCAGGGCTCGCAGAATAACGACAAGAAGCCCGAACCGGTGATGGAGGATTGGTGGCTGGTGCGGGACTCGCACAACCGGGTGGGCTGGGTGCTGGCGCGCATGGTCGATCTCGACGTACCACTCGACGTCGCACAATACGCGGAGGGCCAGCGCATTGTGGCCTTCTTTGTGTTGAATCAGGTTCAGGACCAAGACAAAAAGATTGCGGAGTACCTGACCGTGCTGACCGAACCGAAGGACGGCCTGCCGTTCGATTTTAATCAAATCCGGGTGTTTACCTGGAACCTCAGGCGCCATCGCTACGAAACCGCCTATCGGGAGCGCATGGAAGGCGTCTTGCCGGTGACGGTGGCGCGGGAGGCCTTTGACAAGGAAGGCGTACTGCCGACGTTCACCGTCCGCGTAAAGGATGACGACGGTAAAGTGAGTGAGCGCAAATATAAGCTCAACACCCCGATTGTGCGGCGCGTGTATGCCCCGGGGGAAGAGCCGGTGCGGGCATCCCCGAAGCGGCCCGTACACCAGCCTGCGAGGCAGAGGCATAAGCGGTAACCCTGCCGCAGAGCGAAAACCGACCGCGAGGCGATAGTCCGGTCAGATGGATCGTCGGGAAACCCCTAATCTTCAGGGAGGTTTCCCGAGGCAACCTGTCCCCGGATGCTTTTGTGACGGGCCGTTGATTTTCAGGGATGCAAAGAAAGCGCAGCACGCAAGACCGAAAATGGCGATGAAGAACAAGCACTGAGACCCTTGCCGCTGCCAGACTGACAATCCTGCTGACGGTGAATGCGCTGGCAGGCACTGTCAAAATCATCGCCAATCCGAGCATTTACTACGACACCATGGACCCGAGCGAGGTCAAGAACGTGTTTCTCGAGGAGCTCACTTCACTGCGCGATGGCACCCACGTCGAGCCGCTGCTCTCCAAAGGCGGCGCCGTGCATGAGGCGTTTCTGAATAGCTATATGGCGATCAACGACGAAGCTCTGAGGAACTAGTACCGCTCGCTGGTGTTTACCGGCAAGGGATTTATGCCGAAGTCGCTTGCCATCGACGATGAAGTAGCTGCCTATGTCGCCAAAACCAAAGGCGCCATCGGCTACGTCAGTGCGACCGCCACGGTTGAAGGAGTCAAGATAATAAGCCTGGATCAGTCTGACGGCAAAGGGGCGCGGGCCGTGATTTCCCGGGTAGAACCGGCGTATCCGGATCTCCTGCACAAAAACGGCATCGGGGGCACGGTGCGCGTGAGGGTGACCATTGGCGCCAACGGTGTGGTCGAAGGAGTGGAATTGCTGGGCGGCAATCCGATTCTCGGGGACGCGGCCATGGCAGCGGTCAAGAACTGGGTCTTTGCCGAGGGCCGCTCGCGGACAACCACGGAAGTGAGCATCCCGTTTGCCGCGAGCCGTTGAGCGGGCGAGACACCTTCGAATCGACAACACGAGAACCGCAGAGCGCTCCCGGAAACACCAGATTGTCTTTACTAGTCTTTTTGCCGCCTGTGTCTCTCGAGCCGCTCGATGCCGCAGAACCCAACGAAACTAACCGTAGAATCTGGCGATGTTGTCGACGACCGATTCAATCTCGCCATCAGTCAACTCCGGAAACATGGGCAGCGCCAGGACTTCGCCGGCAGCTTTTTCGGCGACCGGCAAGCTCCCGCTCTTTACCCCCAGGTAGGCGAACACTGGCTGCAGGTGCAGAGGCAAAGGGTAGTAGATTTCTGAGCCAATCTTTTGATCGGCGAGGAAGTTGCGCAGATCGTCGCGGCGCTCGGCGCAAATCACGTACTGATGGAACACGTGGTGGGCCCCGGGACTCCGCGCGGGCAAACGCACGGGCGCGTTCTGGCTGGAGGTTAGGCCGGCATTAGCAAATAGCCTGTCATAGGTTGCGGCGTGCCGTTGCCGGCTTAGGTTCCATTCCGCGAGGTGCTTGAGCTTCACGCGCAGCACGGCCGCCTGGATGGCGTCGATGCGTCCATTCCAGCCAAACTCATCGTGGTAGTAGCGCCTGGGACTACCGTGATTGCGGAGCTGGCGCATGTGCGCGGCCATGTTCAGGTCTGTGGTGGTGACCATGCCGGCCTCGCCATAGGCGCTCAGGTTCTTGGTGGGATAAAAACTGAAGGCGGCGGTAACTCCGAGCGAGCCGGCACGGCGCTGGTTCCACTCGGCGCCGATCGCCTGGGCGGCATCTTCTACGATTGCGATTTTGAATTCTTGCGCCATTTCGCTGAAGGCGTCCATGTCGGCGCACTGGCCGTAGAGATGCACCGGGAGAATCGCGCGCAGATGGTCCGGGCGTTGGCGCCGAAGCTGCCTGTCCACGAGGGCGGGATCGAGATTCAGCGTGCCGCAAGCGACGTCCACAAAGACCGGAGTCGCGCCCGCCCGCACGATGGCGCTCGCCGAGGCGAAAAAGCTGAAGGCCGTGGTGATCACCGAGTCTCCCGGCTTTACGCCGGCGGCGACCAGGGCAAGCCAAAGCGCCTCGGTTCCAGAGGCGCAACCAACGGCGGCGGCGGCGCCGGTTAGCGTCGCGATCTCGCGCTCGAGGGCTTCGACCTCCGGACCGAGAATAAAGCTCTGCGAGTCGCACACGGCCGCGATGGCGGCGAGCACCTCTTCGCGGATTCCGTCATATTGACGGCGCAGATCAAGAAGCGGCACCGAGGCTTGGATTGGACTGGATTTCATTCGCACGCGATTTTAACAGGGGGTGTTCTTTTCGAGGATTTCGCGTTCCTGGGGCCCCGGCCGATGCTTGCTGATCTGCGGTAGCCGGGGTCGGTGGGAAACTCCCGCAAGGTAGCTCCGCCATGCTTCGAGCTCCAAGCGCAACCGATCGAGGTCGAGTTCCGGGAACGAACTGTCTGCGCCCTCCAGATTTTGCAGGGCACGCTCGAGCAGCGAGCGCGCACCCAGAGGATTGCCCGTCGACTCGTGATGAAAAGCGACCGCCAACTGGACCAGACCCTGAAGGTGCTTTCGCCTGGGCTGGTCCCGGGCAAGGCTGCGCCAGACGTCTTCGAGGAGTTCATGGGCGTCGAAAAAATGGGCCCGATTGAACAGCTCCAGGCCGCCGGCGAGTTCGACTTGCATAGGTTGATGTGGCATGGCAGGTGCGCTACCGGTCGCCAAAGGGACGTATCGCGAATCTACATTTTTCCATAGATAGAAGGACGGCGCCACTCCGGAAAATTGTATAGTTTTCCGATTGAGAACGTATGTTATTCAAAGATATAGCGTTTATATCATTTCTCTTTGGAATGCAGATTGCATTTGTGTCTCCGTCACCTGTCAAGACCTTGTGTGGAAGCGTGTGTTTGTACCGCACGCTTTCAGAATCGCCAGGAGTTGGATTCACTGCAATCAGATTTAGAGATTCGGATAGGAGAAATCGAATGGAATCAGCATTGCGCCGCAATTGGGTTTTTGTTCTGCTCGCGCTGGTTGTATTAGGGCTTTGCGCCGGGGTTTCGGCCCAGGTTTCGAAGGGTTCCATCTCGGGTACGATCGTGGATCCCACGGGTGCTGCGGTTGTGGGCGCCGAAGCGAAGGCGACCAGTCTGGACACCAATCAATCCGTGTCCACAACGAGCGACAATTCCGGTCTGTTCAAGCTGCCGCTGATGCCGATCGGCTCCTATCGGGTGGAAATTTCGAAGACCGGATTCCGTAAGGCCTCGCTGGCCGGCATTGCGGTGACGCCGGGCGTCGATACCGGACTGGGAGCAATTAAGCTGGAGGTTGGCTCGGCGGCCGAGACCGTTGAAGTTACGGCTTCGACGCCGCTCGTAGAGACGACCCAGGCCCAGGTTACGAACACATTCGGCCAGACCTATTTGGACAATATTCCCGGCATCGGCTCGAACGAGGGTTTGGACGAATTGGCCATTCTGCTGCCGGGCGTGAGCATGACGCGCGACTTGGGTTTTTCGAACACCAACGGTGTGGGATTTTCTGTCAACGGTCTGCGTGGGCGCGATAACGATCAGCAAATTGACGGACAGAACAACAATGACAATTCGGTGGCCGGCCCCGGAATCTTTGTGGCTGACACCAATTTTGTGAATGAGTATCAGGTCGTAACCAACAACTTTGGCGCGGAATACGGGCGCGACGCGGGTTCTGTGATCAACGTCAGCACCAAATCAGGCACGAATGTGTGGCACGGGGCGATTTATGGCTCAGAGAGCAACTCTGCGCTAACCTCGCTGACCAGTCAACAGAAAAACACGACTTGGGGGGATTCGCTCACGAAGCCTCCGCGATTTAACGACGAATTTACCGGTGCCACGATCGGCGGCCCGTGGAAGAAGAACAAGATTTTCTTTTTCGGTGGTTTCGACAATGAAATCGTTTCCCAGAAGGGTGTGCTGCAAGACGCCGGTCTTACGCCTACGCCGCTTGGGATCACGCAATTGGCCGGGTGTTGGCCGGCAAATCACACGAGCATTGCCGCATTGCAGGCGTATGGGCCGTATGGGGTAGGCGGGGGTAATCCGACACCGACCGGGGTGGGAACCGTTGACTACGGTACTGCTACTCTCGACCCTACTCTTACAGTTCCCGTCCCGAACGACGGCGCGACTGGTTGCAACGTCCAGGAGGGTGGCGTGTTCCGCACTCTGGGTGACGGTTCCCATCAATGGAATTGGATAGGCCGGGTTGACGTAACCGGCGTCAAAGACAACGTCTACTTCCGCTACATATTTCAGAAACAGAACTTCTACAATGTGGACGAAGGCAACGGAGGGGCTGGCTATCCCGTCAACGTCCCCTCGCTCGGCCAGGATTTGGGGCTTAGCTGGACTCACAAAATCTCGGACCGTATGATCAACGAGTTCCGCGCGAGCGTCGGCCGCCAAAATGTTCAGTTTGGAGGCAACAACCTCGGCACGGTTCCGACAGACGGCGGCTTGTTGGGCGGTTTGGCTAACGTTCGCTTCGCCAACCCCAATGCCAATCTGGGTTTCGGCCCGGTCGATAACCTTCCCCAAGGTCGAATCGTAAACACCGACCAGATCCAGGACAACTGGAGCTATGTGAGCGGCAAGCACCAGTTCAAGGCGGGAGTTAACTACACCTTCCAGAAGTCGCCCAACACCTTCCTGCCCTATACCAACGGGGGGTATGACTTTCAGGATTGGGGCTACTTTGCAGCGAACACTCCCACCGTCGACAACATCGATTTGGGCACTCCCAAATTGGATTTTCTTGAGCACGACAGCTTCTTCTACTTCGGAGACGACTGGAAGATCACCAATCACTTAACGCTGAACTTGGGATTGACCTACTCTTACTACGGTCAGCCCGCCGATCTTTTCCATAATAATGACGTCAGGCAGCAGACCAGCAGCGAACCTTTCTGGCTTCCGAGCTTGCCATCTTCTGTGACCGAGTTCCCCAATCTCCCCGCTCCCAAGAACAGCTGGGGGCCAAGCGTCGGTTTCGCCTATGCGGTGGGGAATGGCGGTTGGCTGCTGGGTGATAACAAAACCGTCTTCCGTGGCGGGTACCGCCTGAGCTACGATCCGCCGTTCTACAATATTTACCTCAATATCGCGAGCTCGTCGCCGCAGGTTCTGGCGCAGACGATTACTCCGGTGACGCTTAACGGGATAACTACTCCGCCTCCAGGGCTGCTGGCGGTACCAACCGGACCGAATGTGAGGTCGGAACTGGCGTCGTACCTGACGCTTGGCGCTCAAGACCCGCGCAACTTCGACCAAACGTCAGTCGTTCCTAATTTCAGACCCGATCACGTGCATTCCTGGTCCTTTGGAATCCAGAGAGAGCTGGGGGCGCACGCGGCATTCGAGGCTCGCTACGTTGGCAACAAGGGGCAGAACCTGTTTCAATCCATCAATGGCAACCCGTTTGTTGGTTGCGGTGACGGGATCGACTCTTCGACTGGACTCTGTAACAACCCGCTCCCGAATGGTGCAGAATACACCCCCGGATTGAAGGACGGGATCGCGGCTGGAATTTTCAGCCCTAGTTTGTTGCCAGCGGGTGTGACTCCCTGCGCCGCAGCGAACGCGGCAGTTACGAACGCTATCGGCCGCGAGAACTGCGGCTTGGGTGTTGAGCGTCTGCGCACCAACACGGCTTATTCGGCTTACAACGGGTTGCAACTGGAATTCCGCACCACCAATATTCTCCGCCAGTTGACCATGAAAGCGAATTACACCTGGAGCAAGACGACCGACAACGCCAGCGAGATTTTCGGTACCTTTGGCGGTGGCGGAACCGTGGCTTTCTCGCAAAATCCGTTCAACAACACCGGTGCGGAGCACGGGCTTTCGGGCCTGGATTTCCCGCAGACCGGGGCCGTTTCGTTCAACGAGGCCATCCCGGTCTTTCGGTCGCAGCAAGGCATCATGGGCCACGCATTTGGAGGATGGTCGATTTCGGGCAGCTACCTTTTGCAGTCCGGGCAGACCTTCTCGCCGACTGAACTCATCTATGATTTCTCGGCGTTCGGGCTCAACCAATACAACGTGAGTGACCAGGCTCTTTTGGGCGGGTTCAACTCAGGTTACGACACGACCAGGCCGTTCGTGAGTAACGTTCATGCTCCAGCCACTGCGATTGGCATCTACGCCGCCGATGCGTGCAATATCTTCGGAGCTGCTTGTAGCGCTGCTCCCACGGCTCTGTACGACTTTACGGCAATGAACGGAAGTAACGGCGCGACCGTCAATCCGGTCACTGCCAGCCAGGAACGCTTCATTCTGAATGGAATTGAGGCGCAGATCGTGAACCAGACACCGTATGGTAACGCAGCCCGCAACAGCCTGCGCGATTATCACACCAATGTTGCGAACTTCCAGCTTAGCAAGAGTTCGAACATTGGCGAGCGTGTTCGGGTTATTTGGGATATGAGCATGGCCAACGTATTCAACCACGCAAATTATTCCAGCATCGATCCCTTCCTCGAAGATGCCGGGGATGTCGGTTTTGGCACCGGTTTTGCGAACCCGTACGTACAAAATAGTTCCCCGCAGGCTGGCACCTCCAACCGCCTTATCAAGTTCAAGGTGAGGATCACGTTCTAGAGAAGTCTGGTAAAACCTGGCCGGCTCCGATCATCTCCGGGGCCGGCCTTATTTTTTGCTCATACCGATCTTCGCGTCAGACCCTTTGCAAGCATACTGAGGTGCCCCCCGTTTGCTGTACCAATCCGAATGAGAGTTTTCAGTTAAATTTTGTTGATCGACCAACGCTCATCGAGACGCCGCCCTGCGAGCGCGACTGAAGGATTTAGCCGGGAAGAGAATGCGGTTCGGGTAAAGATGAGCCGTGCAAAGGGCTCGGCTTATACTCTCTCGTATCACCCCCTGGCAACAGAGGCAAAAGGGAAGGGTTTGTGAAGAACTGGATTTGCTTAGTCCCTCTCGTTTCCTTGCTCGCAGCCGCCAGTGCGCAACCGTACGCGATCAACGCCGGCAGACTAGTCGACGGCACCGGGGCCTCGGTGCGGCACGGCCTCTACGTCACTGTGCAGGACGGGCGCATAAGCGCGATCTCCGCGACCAAGCCCGGAAACCTCCCGGTCAAGGAATTCTCCTCCGCTACCGTGATGCCCGGATTCGTGGACGCACACGGCCACATCAGCTTTATCGGGCTTGGTGAAGACGCCGATGCGCAGCTGGTGAACGCAAACAACCGAGAACAATGGGCATCGTGCAATGCGCGCGATGCCTTGGCGAGCGGGGTAACAACCCTGCGCGATCCGGGCAGCTATCTGTGGACACTCGCGATGCGACCGCGCATTGAAGCCACCGGCCTGCGCTGGATCACGGCCGGCAGGCAACTGGTGAAGAAAGCCCCCGGCGCCTACCTCGATGAGATGTTTGTCGAGTTCGATGGGGTGGACAACGCCCGGGCAGAGGTGCGGGCACGCAAGCAGGAAGGCTCGGACTTTATTAAGCTCCGCCTGACCAGGCAGCGCCCGTTGCCGACACTGGAAGAGGCGCGGGCAATCGTGGACGAGGCGCACCGGATCGGAATCAAGGTTGCCGTGCACACCGATGTGCCGTTCGACGAAGCGGTGCACCTGGCAGTGGCGGCCGGCGCCGACTCGATCGAGCACAACGCCACGCTGCGGGTCGCCGATCCCGACAAGACATTTCCCGAGATCGTGCGCCGCCAAATCATCGTCGTGCCCGGGATCGGCAGCTGGGTTGCGCACTTCGAGCCACTGTGGCTTGACCCAAAACAAATTCTCGAAGAGCCGCTTCGTTCCAAGCTGCCCCCCGTGTTGCTGAACGCTATGCAATCGCACGCAGAAGAACTACGCCAGCAGGCGCTGGATTCCGAGAAAAATGGCTTTGATGCGCAGAAGCGCCGCACGGAGCTGCGGGCAGAAACGCTGCGCGCATACAAAGCCGGAGTGCTGCTCGCCGCCGGACCCGATACCGGCGTCGATCTGATGCCTCACGGGCGCCTGTACAAGGACATCGAGTGGTATGTGGAAACGGGAATCCCGATCGAGAAAGTCGTGCAGATCGCGACTCTGAACGGCGCGCGCGCAGCGGGAATTGAAAAAGAAACTGGTTCGCTCGAGGTCGGCAAGGATGCGGATATCGTCGTGCTTGACGGTGATCTTACCAGGGACGCGAGCGTTTTTCAGCGTGTCGCGCTTGTCATCCGCGCCGGTCGGGTGGCTTTCGATGCGAGTCAGAAATGGGCTCCATGCACTATCAGCGGTACCGCCCCCTCGAAGTGACGGACTGCGGAAATCTTTTGAGCCCTTGGCCACTTGCGCTCGCTGGTGATGCCATACAGACACCCAATCAGCAGGATGTGCAACAGCAACTCGGGATCGATCGAAGGACCTCCCGTTTCGCGGTAGCTTCTTGCGACCGCTCGCGCACAAAATCAAAGCTGACGTGCCGATCCATCAGCCGCAACAGGGGGTGATCTTCCAGACGGAAGAAATAGAACAGCCTTCTGAACGGGCGTAGTGCCCATCATGATCCGCCAGCCTCCGATGATCGAAATCCAGCCCGGCATAGACGGAACTATTCCTTCTGCCTAACACGCTTTCACTAAATCTGATCTGCTAAATCACAGTGACTTTTTCAACACCCACAGGCTATTGCACTCAGAACCGGATCAGTGTTCTGGCCTACGATTACGACTGTTCCCCTTCATTGCGCCTTGCTTCGTTCCCTTTTTGCGTCCTCGTTGCGGCCGGTGTGATCGTAGGCTTCGGCCAAGGCCAGGTGGGCCGGAGCGAAGGCGGGGAGGCGCCCAGCGGCGATTTCGAGGTGGACGATTGCCGTTTTGAAGTCGCCGGTCTTGACCAGGCAAGCTCCAATTTCAAAGTGGGCCCAGGCAGAGTCGGGCTGGAGTTCGACCGCTTTGTGCAGATGCTTGGTGGCTTCGGCGTATCGCGCTTTACGGGCCAAAGCGGTTCCCAGCGAGAATTGCGCCAGATAGAGGCTGGGATCGGCGGAGACTACCGGCTCGAGCGCGGCGATGGTGTGATCCGGCTTCGACTGCTCGCCTCCGGCGCTTTCGATTACTCGATTGGCGATACCTATCTTGTCGATTGGGTCGGTGCCAGTGACGGCCGCGGTGGAAGTTGAGGACTTCTGCAGTCCGACGTAGCCTAGCGAGGCCAGTTTCTGCATTTCGGAGGAACTTAGTTCGGCGGACTGCTTCCCGGCCTCGTTGCTGAAATGACGCGTAAAACTATCAAGCTGAGCGGCCATGGTGTCGAGAGTGGCTTTCGAGCTCCGGGCCAGGTTCCGGGTGGCGCCCGGATCGGCGATGAGGTCGTAGAGTTCGGCCCTGGGGGCGCGGACGTAGAGATATTTGCTGGCGCGCCAGGATTCGAGCGAGCTCCAGCCGAATCCACGTTGGGGCAGGTCACTCCGGGAATAGGCGGGCTGATCGTTACTGCTGCCGCCTGCCTTGGCGATGCGCAGCAGGGATTGTCCCGGCATTTGCGAGGGAACGGGTATGGCGGCGATTTCGAGCATGGTGGGAGCGATATCCACCAGCCGCACCTTGGCGGCGACCCGGCTGGTCGAGGGCTTGCCGGCGGGCGGGGATTCAGCGAGCTTGATGAGCAGCGGGACGCGGATGGTTTCGTCGTACAGGAAAATGCCGTGTCTCTCTTCTCCGTGAGCTCCCAGGCTCTCGCCGTGGTCGGCGACGACGATGACGGCGGTATTGGCATAGACTTTCCTTTGCTCAAGCGCGCCGATCAACTTGCCTGCGGCCGCGTCGGCCGCGGTCACGCCGGCATTGTAGGAACTGCCTGTTGCGCGCGCGTCGCTGAGGTGAACCCAGAGAAAAAATTTCGCTTGCGCATTGTGGTCAAGCCAGGCGACAGCACGCGCGACTACTTCGGCTCCGCGACGCTCGGTTACCGGAGACCGGGTGTCCCCAGGGATGATGGGGCGAAAACCCGCGTCGTAGATCTCGAAGCCACGGTCGAAGCCTTCCGCCAACCCGTTCTGCGGGTCGAGGTCGATCGATCCGACAAAGGCGGCGGTTTTGTAGCCTTGTGTCTTCAGTTGCTCGGGGAGGTAAGCGAGCGATGAGGGTAGTGTGCCGCCAATCTCGCTCATGCCGGTGCTCTGCGGATAGGCACCGGTGAGGATGGTGGCATCGGAGACCACACTGCCTGGCGCCTGGGCGTAGGCATGCTCGAAGACGATACTTTCCGCGGCAAGACGATCGAGGTTGGGCGTGGTTCCGCCCTTGGCTCCGAGGAATCCCATGCGGTCGGTGCGGGCGGAGTCCAGGGTGATCAGGACCAGGTTGGGTTTGGAGGCGGCCGCCGCGAGAGAAAGGCAAAAAAGGAAGAAACCGACGACTGTGAGCACTTTTCCCGTCATGACTGCAAGTGTAAAGGCTGTGCGGCAATGATCAAAACCTTGCACCGTCTGAGGCTCGAAATCCTCCTCATGTCTTGACGTCTCCGCCACTCCTTGTACAATCTCTATACCTGCTCCTCGGGATCTCCTCCAGTGGTGATACGGTGAACGCCCGCATTGTCAGTCAGGAAGCCGGGCCGTAGATGGCAGATCGTTAAGATTGCAGACCAAACTTAGGTGAGATTGCCCTTCAGAAGACATCTTTTGTTCGTGTGCCTGTTGGCCGGGTTCGCCGCGGGCTTGATCCCGCTGCTCTCCTGCCAGCACGCTCGGGGTGGAGCGGTTGGCTCCCGCAAAATGATTATCCTGGGCATTGACGGACTCGATCCGGACCTGCTGACGAAGTTCATGGCGGAAGGCAAGATGCCGAACTTTGCTCGGTTGGCGGCGCAGGGATCGTTCCGGCATTTGACGACGAGCGTTCCGCCGCAGAGCCCGGTGGCGTGGTCGAATCTCATTACCGGAATGAACGCTGGCGGTCACGGGATTTTCGATTTTATCCACCGCGATCCGAAGACCTTCGAGCTCTATTTTTCTACTTCCAGGGTGGAAGGTCCCAAGCATAGTTTCCGCGTTGGAAGCTGGGTGATTCCACTGGGCAGCGGATCGGCGGAACAACTGCGGCACGGCAAGGCATTTTGGGAGATTCTGGACGAGCAGAATGTGCCCAACTATATCTACCGCATTCCCGCCAATTTCCCGCCGATTGTGGCGAAGGGCAAGACTCTTTCCGGCATGGGCACGCCCGATCTGCGCGGCACCTATGGGACGTTTACGTTCTACACCGACGATCCCACCTCGGCTGTCGGCGCCGTGGAGGGCGGAGAAGTGGTGCAGGTTGAGGTGAAAAACAACCGGGTTGCGACCAATCTGATTGGCCCCGACAACACCTTTCGCAGGAATTCGCCTCCCGCGACCGAGCCCCTTACGGTGGATGTCGATCCGCTCGAACCGGTGGCGCGCATCCGCATCCAGGACCAGCAGTTGGTGCTGCAGGAAGGCGAATGGAGCGGATGGATTCCGGTGGAGTTTCCGCTCATGCCGTTGATCGGCAATGTGAAAGGGATCTGCCGCTTTTATCTCAAGCAGACGCATCCCCGGTTTCAGCTTTACGTATCGCCGATTAATATCGACCCGGAAAATCCTGCGCTGCCCATCTCGACGCCGTCGAGCTACTCGAGCGATTTGGCGAAACAGATCGGCGAATACCATACGCAAGGCATCGCCGAAGATACCAAGGCCCGCACCGCCGGGGTTCTGGACGACAAAGAATATCTCGAACAGGCGCGCACGGTGCTCGCCGAACATCGTCGCGCCTTCGATGTAGAGTTTCCGAAATTTCACGCCGGGCTGTTCTTTTTCTATTTTTCGAGCCTTGATCTGAACGCGCATATGATGTGGCGGCTGATGGATCCGGAGCACCCCGCCTATGATGCGGCCCTCGCCGCTCAGTACGGTACCTCGCTCGAGCAGTTTTACCAGCAGATCGATCAGGTTCTGGGCGAGGTGATGCCGAAGGTGGACGACAACACGACACTCTTGGTGCTTTCCGACCACGGATTCGCTCCCTACCGGCACTCGTTTAATTTGAATACCTGGCTGCTGGACAACGGTTACGTCACGCGGAAACAGGGCGCGAGCGGTGACTCTGCCGAGCCCTTCGCCGATGTCGATTGGAGTCGCACCCGAGCCTATGGATTGGGATTGAACGGACTCTATCTGAATATTCGTGGACGCGAACGTGAAGGCATTGTCGATGCCGGCGCCGAGGCCGACGCCTTGTTGCAGGAAATTCGGCAAAAGCTGCTGGAGGTGCGCGATCCCAAGGACGGTTCGCAGGTGATCACGCGCATCGATTTTGCCAGTGAAGCCTATCAGGGTCCCTATGCGCGTTCGGGTCCGGATGCGCTGGTTGGCTACAACCGCGGCTATCGCGCGGGATGGAAGACGATTCTGGGCGCATTTCCGGCGGAGGTGCTCGAAGACAATACCAACGCCTGGAGCGGGGACCACTGCATGGATTTTACGAAAGTGCCGGGCGTGTTGTTGAGCAACCGCAAGATTGAGGCCGCGACCCCGGCCCTGACCGACATCGCGCCGACGATCCTGTCGGAATTCGGTATCGCGAAAACCAAGACTATGATGGGTCAGTCGGTGTTTCAGGCACGCTAGGCGGTAGGTCAGCGAAGTTTCTGAACTGGTCAACCGAAGCGAAGCCGACGCTGGCGTATCGGCGCGAACGCGTGTATCGCTTACTTGCTTCGCAACGGAGGACTGTACGGTCGTCGATTGAGGAAGGGCAAACGGGGGAAATCATGTTTGGTTCACACAAGGTAAAAATCGAAGGCAAACTGCTCGAGCGCGTTCAGCAGTGTTCCGACGCGGCGGGATATGAAACGATCGACGAATTCGTGATTCACATGTTGGAAAAGGAAACCAAGAAAATTCTACCGGACGAGAGCAGCACGTCGAAGGAAGAGATCCAGAAACGGCTGCGCGGACTGGGGTATATCGAGTAACTTGACTGCGCTCTCCAATTCGACAATTAGCGCCGAGGGGACGGCCTGGTTTGATTTCTCGCTCCTGACCAGTCCGCTGGCGATCGTGATCCTGACATCATTGGTCGTTGGATTGGCGATGGTGGTCTTGTTCGGATACACATCCGATCAGAAAGCCATCGGCATCGCGAAAGATCAACTGAAAGCCCATCTGCTGGCGGTGCGCCTCTATCGCGACCAGATTCCGGTGGTGATGGGCTCCTACGGCAAGATTCTGCGCGGAACCGGGCGCTACCTGAAACTCGCGTTCAAGCCGTTGCTGTACGTCATCATCCCGATCACGCTGCTGATGGTGCAGATTGATCGTTACCTGGGGCAGACGCCGTTGCCGGTGAACGCGGCCTTCCTGCTGACGGTTCACTTCAACGGGCATTCGGGCGCAGACCAGGTGCCGGCTGACGTGACCCTGCGTCTGCCGCCCGAGATCACGATCACCGCGCCGCCCGTGCACATTGCCGAAGGCCATGAGATGGTCTGGCGACTGGTCGGTTCCCAGGCGGGAAAATACGAAGTGACGGTTGACGCTCGCGGCCAGAGCGTCGCCAAGACGGTCTCTGTCGGCGGTCGCCTGCCGCGAATCTCGACGATCCGTTTACGCGGGCAATTTTGGAATCGAATTTTCTCGTCGGCGGAACCGGCGGTGCCGGAGAACAGCCCGATCGAATCGATTTCAATCAACTATCCGGATCGCATCATCGATATTGCGGGCTATGGCATGAACTGGATTTGGCTGTTTTTCATTCTGTCCATGGTGGCCGGATTTGTTTTCAAGGAACTCCTGGGGGTCCAGATATGAAAAGGCTGCGGGGGACCGGTTTCGGGTGGAGCGCCGGGTTGGGAGGCTCCTGGTTCGATTCTCGGCGTGGGTATTTCGCGGGCGCTCGCGCCACACGAGGATTGCTGTTGGCCTTCCTTTTCCTGCCGGCGCTGGCCCATGCCTATGCCGGCCCGGGAGCCGGATTTGCTGTGCTCTCGTCGTTTTGGGCAATCTTCGTTGCCTTTCTATATTCGTTCTATGCCCTGATGACGTGGCCCTTCCGGCAGTTGTTCCGCTTCCTGCGACGGCGAAACGCGTATGGCAGGGCGAGGTTCGAGCGCGCGGTGATTTTGGGCTTCGACGGCATGGATCCCGACCTGGCCGACCGCTTTATGAAAGAGGGCCGGCTGCCCAATCTGGCGAAGTTGCGCGAGCGGGGAACCTTCAGCCGCCTGCGCACGACCTTTCCGGCAATTTCTCCCGTAGCCTGGTCGACCTTCATGACCGGCGTAAATCCCGGGAAACACAACATTTACGATTTTTTGGCGCGCGACACTTCTACCTATCTGCCATTTCTGTCGTCGGCGGAAATCAAGGGGCCAAAGCGGCACATGAAAGTCGGAAAATATTCGATTCCTTTTGGCAAAACAGAAATCAAGGGGATGCGCAAAGGGACGCCGTTCTGGCACTGGCTGGGGAACGCCGGAATCTTTAGTTCTGTGATTCGCGTCCCGGTTACCTTCCCGCCGGAAAAGTTTCAAGGGGTGCTGCTTTCCGGAATGTGTGTGCCCGACCTGAAAGGCAGCCAGGGAACGTTTTGCCTGTGCACGACCCGTTCGTCGAGTAACGGGTTCCGTGAAGGTGGTGTGCGTGTACCGATCGAGCGCAACCACGGTATTTGTCGCGCCTATGTCCCAGGGCCGGACAACCCATTAAAACCGGGTGGCGGTGAAGTGCGTATGAATTACGAAATTCGACCGGAATCGGGATCGAAATCGGCGCGCTTCGTGGTGGGTGCGGAAAAATTCACCTTGCAGGTCGGAGAGTATTCCGAGTGGATTCCGGCCGAGTTCAAAGCCGGGATGGGCTTCACGGCGCATGGCATATGCCGCTTTTATCTCAAAGAACTCTCGCCCGAGGTGGAAGTCTATGTGACGCCGGTCAACATCGATCCCGGACATCCCGACCTGCCGATTTCGCACCCGGTGACCTACTCCATTTACCTGGCCAAACTTCTCGGGCCCTATGCGACGCTTGGTCTTGCGGAGGACACCTGGGCACTTAACGAGCACGTGCTCGATGACGATGCTTTCCTCGCGCAGGCTTACGGTAATCACGAGGATCGCGAGCGCATGCTTTTCGACGCGCTGGACAAGACTAAGCAAGGGCTGTGTACCTGCGTTTTCGACACCACCGACCGAATCCAGCACATGTTCTGGCGCTATCTGGAGGAGGATCATCCGGCGGCGCGCGACGTGCCCCACGAGAAGCATCCGCCGGTGATTCAGGATCTATACCAGCGAATGGATCGCCTCATCGGACGCGTGATGGAAAAAATTGACGACGACACGCTGCTGATGGTGATCTCCGATCACGGTTTCAAGTCGTTCGCACGCTGCATGAACCTGAATGCCTGGTTGCATCAGAACGGGTATCTCGCGCTGAAAAACGGCAAGACCGAGAGCGGCGACTGGTTTGAGGATGTGGATTGGTCACGCACCCGTGCTTACACCATGGGCTTGAACGGACTCTATCTGAATATCATGGGCCGCGAAAAGCAGGGCTGTGTGAATCCCTTCGAAGTCGACGCCCTGAAAGACGAACTTCGCGAGAAGCTGAGCGGCTTGGTGGACCCGGCCTCGGGTACGGTCGGCGTCACCGGGGTGTTCGTGACCGACGAATTCTATCGTGGACCCTATTCGGAGAATGCACCCGATCTGCTCGTCGGCTACGGGGCGGGTTATCGAGCCTCCTGGGATTCTGTGCTTGGCAAAGTGACCCGGCAGATTTTCGAGGACAACACGAAGGCATGGAGCGGCGACCACTGCATTGATCCACGGCTGGTTCCGGGAGTTCTGTTTTCAAGCCACAAGTTCCTCGAAGAAAAGCCGGCGATTGTCGACGTGGCGCCGACCATGCTCAAGCTGTTCGGCCTCCCACTGCCCGCGCATTTTGACGGCAAGCCCTGGACCCTGGCGCCGCAGGCGGCGGCACCTGAGGGGTGAGATTCATGGGCTGGTCGGCCTTGCGGTCGACGGGCGCGGCGGCTGTCGCTTCACCGACCCGTCGTCCTGGTCCGTGCTACCTGGTGCCGGAGCCTTCCGCACCTGTGTTTTCTTCTCTCAAGTAACCTGTAGCCAGCGTGCCTTTCTTTTTTGCGATCTCGAGCAACGTGGGATAGAACTGCACAAACGTCGTATCGACGGCGGCGTGCTGCTCGTGGCAGGAATAGCACGCGGATTCCCTGGGAATTTGCTGGGACGGCTTGCCCCCATCAAAACCAAAGAACGCCCATCCGCCAGCCAGGCGCGCGTCTTTGACGTGGACCGAGCGCATCATGACCTGGCTGGTCTGGAAGTGCCCCGCCTTGTTGATCGAACCCTTGCTGGCGGCCATGCGGCCTTCAAGCACGAGCATGGTCCGGTCGGGCCAGGTGCCGGTGGCAATAAAAACTCTGTAGGCTTCCGGATTGACGAACACGTTGTCGAACATGGAATGTCCTGCCATGGCGGGATCGGGGTTGTAGTCCATGTCCATGCCGCTGGTCAGGTAGATCCATTCGCGATAGTTTTCGGGGAACAGGAGCCGTCCGTCCGCCGTATACAGCGGAACAGTGGAGTTATTGGTCGTGGCCTTCGAGGTCTCTTCTTTCGATGCCCCTTGGGCCAGCAACAAAGCCGACAGGCAAAACCAAGCGCAGTAACGAATCATGAAGTTCCTCCAGGGTTTGTTCACAGGCTGGGGTAAAGCTAACGAACCTCGGCACGATTCGTCTAGAACAAATGCAACCTTGGACGGGAGCGAGCATGGCGAGCACGAGTTCCGCAGCTCGGCAAGAACCAGCGTTGAGAGCTGGCAGTTTCTTCGGTTCGGTCGAGCAGAGGCGGGAGCAGTGCGGCGCAATTTTCACCGATCTGAGGCATAGCGTCCCGAAAAAGCTTCCCTCCCATTGCCATGAGCTGCCTTTTTTTGCGCTCTTGCTGGAAGGAGAATACGGCGAATGTTATGAACGCCGAGAGAAGCAGTTTCGTCCATTTACAGTTCATTTTCGGCCCGCTGGAATTCCGCACCAGGACGAGATCGGACCGCGCGGCGTACGGTTCTTCGAAATTGAGATTCGGCCGAGCTGGCGGCAGCTGATGGCGGATTGCTCGGCTGCGCTTGATCTTGCTCGTGACGATTGCCAGGGTGGACCATTACTCTGGCTTGGGATGAAAATGTTCCGCGAGTTTCAGGGATCTGCCGTCGTCGGTGATTTGTTCGTCGAGAGCCTGCTTGCCGAAATGCTGGGGCAGGTAGCGCGAATGCCCCAGGACAGAGTTGCCCAGGCGCCGACGTGGCTTGGGCGAATTCTTGACAAACTCGCTGCCGAATGTTGCCAGCGGCTGACGTTGCGGGACTTGAGTCGCGAGGCTGGCTTGCATCCGGTGTATCTGTCGCGAGTGTTCCGCCAACACGTGGGAGACGGTATTGGCGATTACGTTCGCCGTCTTCGTGTACGGGCTGCCTGCGAGCAGATGCTCCGCTCCGAATTCTCGACGGCCGAGATCAGCATGGAAACAGGATTTGCGGACCAGAGCCACTTCACGCGCGTGTTCAGCCGGGTGACGGGGATGACCCCAGGGGCTTTCAGGATCCAGTTCGCGACAAAGTCCGGCAAGTCGCGGTCGTCGATCGCGGCCGCTCGCGCGACCGTAAGCTCACCGAGAGCCGCCGCGGAATCAGTCGTCGAGAGGCGGAGAAGACTAACCGCGGACGCTGAACAACCTTCATCGTCCCGGTCCTCGGAAGATGCGTGTCCTTAGCAACCTGCGAGAACCGGAGTGTTTGCGCTACCCGTTAGGGACGAAACTCCTACTTTCCAAACATCGGATAGTGACTTGCCGCTGCCATCAGGAACAGCAAGGGAAACGACAGCACGAAGTTTGTGCGCGAGGTGAGGAAGGCTTGCCGCGCGAGGTATTTTGCCTTGTCAGGCATGGCGGTGCCATGGGCCGCGTTGTCGGCGGTCCACTGGATGATCTTTTTCTGCGCGCGCCAGATCACGCCCCAGACGTTGAGCATCATCACCCAGCCCATGCCGCCGCCGATGCCGATGGCGAGCAGGCGATTGCTCTCCCATCCATGATCGTTGAAGCGCAGGAACAGCCAGGAGGCGACGAGCACGATGATGGTGTAAATCACGGCGAGAACCGGCCCCTTGTCGAAGGCACCTCTGCCGGGAATCTGGCAGGCATACATCAGCGCCCAGGCGACGGTCCAGATGGCGAAGAAAGATGCCATGGGAACGCCCGAAGTCGAGCCGCCGTTGGTGGCATCGGAGGCGACGATGCTTCCCCAATAGGCCAAGCCCACGAGCACGGTGAGCACCGAGGCCCAGCGAAACCACCACAGGGCACGCGACATGAGGCCGGGCAGAATTTTGCCCTTGGTGGCGGGATCAAGTTCTTTGAGGAACGGAACATTGACCAGGTTGAAGAAAAACAGCAGGCCCAGCCAGGTGATGCCGCCGACAAAATGCAAACAACGAAACAACATCAGAAGGTTTGTCTGGAGGTCGGTAGGGAGGTTGATCTCGGTCAATGGCGGAACTCCTGTTCTCGGACTCGATGGCGGAAATGACGATTGTAGATGGCTGCCGAGGGAATTGAAAACATATCGATTTTCTAGAGCGGACGAGAATGATTGCGGGCGCGCCCGGTTCCGTGACGCTACCAAGAATATTATTGCAGAAAAGTTGAAAAGCGTGAGACAAGCCCGTATTGTAAGAGCCGACAGGCAGAGAGCTGCAGCCAATGGCAATCCCCTGGCTGAACCTGGCACAGCATCGAAACCCGCAAGAAGGAGATCGGCAAATGGAAGCCAAGCCGGCGCAGCAAAACATTCAAGATTCCTTCCTCAACACGGCACGCAAGGAACGGCACAATATAACGATTTATCTGGTCAGCGGTGTGAAGCTGACCGGTCGCATACGATCATTCGACAAGTATTCTGTGGTGCTCGAAACCAGCAATCAGGAGCAGCTCATTTTCAAGCATGCCATTTCGACGGTGGTTATTTCGCGTGCAAGCCATATTCATACCGAGCCGAAACCGGTGTCGCCCTCGCCGCACGGCGGAGAGAGCACGCCTTCGGCTTCCGGCACGGAGGGATGAAGTGAGTCTACGTGCGCCGAAATGACTCCAGAGCGAAGGGCCGCTCTTCGCGGAACGAGTCCCAGGCGGTGGAGAATCCATCGGAGCGGCAGGAGCGGGCGTTCCTGGTGGGGGTGGAGTTCCGCACCCGCGGACGCCTAGCGAAGACGGGAACTTCAACCATCACTCCGGGTGCGCAGGCGGCTCGAGATCATGCCGCCAGCCTGGCTGTGTCGTCGTCCTCGTTGGCGCTCTCCCGGGCTCCGGACTCTCCGGATTTCAGCTCCGAGGAATCACTCGATGAACTGCGGACGCTGGCCACCGGCGCGGGTGCCCAGATCGCCGGTGAATTCAGGCAGCGTCGCGACCGGCCAGATCCGGCCACGCTGATTGGCAAAGGCAAGCTCGAGGAGATCGCAGGAGCAGCCGCCTCGGTTTCCGCCGATGTAATTCTGATCGATCACGACCTGTCGCCTTCGCAACAGCGCAACATCGAAAACGTGGTGCACACGCGGGTCATTGATCGCACACAGCTGATCCTTGACATTTTCGCGCGGCACGCCCGCACTCGTGAAGGCCAGTTGCAGGTAGAGCTGGCACAGCTTGAGTACATGCTGCCGCGGCTTGCGGGGCGAGGGGTCGAGATGTCGCAGCTTGGAGGCGGCATCGGCACGCGCGGACCGGGTGAAACGCAACTGGAGACTGACCGGCGGAAGATTTACCGGCGCGTTCGCCACGTCAAGCAGCAGATCGAAAGTGTGCGCCGTATTCGCGCGCAGCAGAGGCAACGGCGCGAATCGGTTCCGGTGGCGCTGGTGGCGCTGGTGGGTTATACCAACGCCGGGAAGTCGACGCTGTTTAACGCTCTCACCCACGCGAACGTCGTGGCATCGTCGCGCATGTTTGCCACGCTTGATCCGACCATACGCGGGGCCGAGCTCCCATCGAAGCGCAAGATCCTTTTTTCCGACACCGTGGGATTCATCCGCCATCTTCCGCATACGCTGGTCTCGGCCTTCCGCGCCACGCTCGAAGAAGTGCAGCGCGCAACCCTCATCCTGCAAGTCTCCGACGCCAGCAGTCCGGTTTCTGCCGAGCAGGACGCGCAAGTCGAAAACGTCTTGAAGGAGCTCGAAGCCGATAAAAAACCGCGGCTGCGAGTGATGAACAAGATCGACCTTCTGCTTCCCAAGGAGCGCGCTTCGCTGCGGGATAGCGATTTACGCGACAGCTCGCAGACCATTCACGTATCGGCGGCCCAAGGAATCGGACTGGGCACCCTGCTTGATCGCATCGATGCCGTGCTCGAAGGGGATCGGCCCGAGCGTGTGCTTCTGCGCATTCCGCAAAAAGAGGGCAAGATGCTCGCCCAATTAGAGGCCGGTGGTCGCATCTATTCCCGCCAATATCAGGGTGGTCTGGTGCTGCTCGAAGCGGAAGCTCCGGCGTCGCTGCTGCGGCGCTTGCGACAGTGGGTGGTGGAGTGAATGAGCGCTGGCGCGAATTTCCTCGGCCGTCATTTCCCGCTCCCGGCGCGAGGCAGACTCGCCGCGCATCGCTCGTTGCGGGCTCTTCCCGAGGTAGGCCGCGGTCGGGCGGGCTAACGGGCGCCAGTTGCGCGCCGAACGAAAGCTGTTCGATTCGAGATCGATCCTTTCCCTCCGATGCAGTCGGCGTGTGCTCGCGCCGGTTGCAGCCCTCGAGGCCTCCGGTTCACGTCGTCCCGAACGGATTCTCCAGAGATGGACTCTGCGGAGTGAACAACTCCGCTGCGCTTTCGGTGATGTGCATGTCGTCTTCCAGGCGGATGCCGAATTCTCCCCGAATGTAAATGCCCGGTTCATCGCTGAACGTCATTTCCGGCACGAGCTTGGTCGGGTTGCCGCGGACCAGGTAGGGCCACTCGTGTCCGTCCATGCCCATGCCGTGCCCGAGGCGGTGCGCGAAATATTTGTAATCCGGGCCGTACCCTGCGTCGGTAATGACCTGGCGTGCGGCGGCGTCCACGGAGCCGGCTTCCACTCCGGGCCTGGCGGCAGCGAGCGCCGCGCTCTGCGCTTGATGCACGATGTCGAAGATCCGTTTCATTTTTTCGCTGGCCTTGCCGAGCACAAAGGTGCGGGTTATGTCGGACTGATAGCCTTCGACCGAGCAGCCACCGTCGATCATCACGACCATACCTTCTTCGATGCCCTGTGGCTGCACCGAGCCGTGGGGGAAGGCAGAAAACTCGCCCACCTGGACGTCGGCGCCGCCTTCGAATCCAAGTTTCTGATGAGCGGCTTCGAGCAGGTTGGCGACATCACGCTGGGTCATGCCCGCCTTTAGCGACCGGTGGGTAGCCTCGTAAGCCGCGAGCGTGACCTTCGCCGCCAGGCGCATCAGAGCGATTTCATTAGGGCTCTTGATCATGCGGCATCCGGCGGTGACCGGAGTCGCACTGGCAAAAGTGGCACCGGGCAATGCTTTTCGCAGGTTGTCACTGAAGAGAAATTTCACCGTCTCCTCGATTCCAATCGTGCCGGTGGCGATGCCGCGGTCGTTCAATCCTTGCGCGACGCGCGCGTATGGGCTCTGGTCTTCTTGCCAGACGCGCAGATCGGGCTTGCTGCCATCGGGCGACTGCGCAATCTGCTCGCGCGCTCGGCCTTCTTCGAAGGCGGGGGCCACGTAGAACGCTTCGCCCCTCGCGGGCAGCACCATGGAGAACAGCCGCTCTCCACCTTCCCAGCGTATGCCGGTGAAATATCGCAGCGAGGTGCCGGGCGCGAGCAGGACGGCGGAGAGGCCGGACTGGCGCATCAATTGGCGCGCTTTTTCCTGGCGCGCGCCTCGTTCTTCGGTGGAGATAGGCTTGGCTTCCCCTCCGAGCGGACGAAGAGCAGCGATTGCTGGCGGCGGATCCGTTCCCGCCACTCGGGCGAGGGCTGGTACGGCGGCGCTGACACCAACGGCCAGGGAACCGGTTTGCAGGAAACGACGGCGCGAGACCATGGGACCTCCGGAGAAAGAGGGGATCATTATAGCGATTCGCCGCCGGGCGCCGCCGAGGCTCTGGCTCCGGCCGGCAGAGGTGGCCGGCTGCCCACAATTGTGGCGACTAGAATGGTCTCTATGGTCAGCGGATATACCTGCGGCGGGTGTGGACGATGGAACGAGACCTTGGTCGATGAATCCGCCGGCCGCCGTCAACGCTATGTTGAGGACTGCCAGGTCTGCTGCAAGCCGAATGGGCTCCGCATCAGCTGGGATTCTGACGCCAGCGAGTTCGCGATTGACGCTGAATTAGAATGAGACGTTGCTGGAGCGAAACAGGGGTGACGAGCTTTTCCGGAGGAGCAAACAGCGATGGGCAACTATGCCGTAAGCGCCACGCGGCGCATGGTCGCGCACAATATGGTAACGACGCAATTTGAACTCGATGGCTATCGGGTGGTGCGCACGCTGGGGGTGGTGCGCGGAATCGTGGTGCGTTCGCGCTCGATCTTTGGAACCATCGGAGCCGGCCTGCAGACGCTCGTCGGAGGGAACATCACGCTGCTGACCAATTTGTGCGAAAAGACGCGGGCCGAGGCGTTCGATTTGATGTTGGCACACGCCGCAGAAATTGGAGGCAATGCCGTTGTCGGCGCGCGCTATGACGCCACCGAAGTGATGCAGGGTGTCACGGAAGTTCTGGCATACGGCACGGCCGTGTTTGTGGAAGCCGCAAAATAGCCAGAGGCGGCGGAAACTCACGCGCGAGGGCGGCCGAAACCTGGATGGAAGTTCTAATGGCTCGATGGCGCCTCGAAACGCGCGCCCTTCCCGCTTAGCGGGATCGTTCCGAGCCCGAGTCCTTGTACAGCGCACCGGCCACGACCGCGGCCAGGATGGAACCGACCCACAGGTCGAGCATCCAGCCGAGGGGCAACATGCGCGGAACGGGCGACCATGCGGCTTGGGCAAAGTTGCCGGGGACACCGGCGCAGAACCCGACGATCATCCCGATTCGTAGAGCGGTCCTCGGTCCGGCACCTGCGCTGGCGCGGCTCCACGCGTAGAGATAGGCAATCAGAATCGCCATGATGAACACGAGAACAATCCACTGGCCGGCGAAAAACGGATAGCGCGCGTGCTCAAGGAACAGTCCTCGTTTTTGCATGGCTTCGTAGAGGGGAGCCATGCGCATGCCGATCAGCACACTCCATGCATTCCAAACTACCCCGCCCACAATACCGCCGATCCACACTCTGGTTGTATTCACTTTCATGATGTCCTCGGTTGGTGTCTGGCTTGATTCGGCATCAGTGTACCGCAGCCGGTCAATGAAGCCGAGTCCCTTGCCAGATGCAAGCCGGGGCTCGACTGCGCGCCCGTCATATGAGAAAGTAGCTCCCGGTCGATGCCCATAGATCCCGATCTGCCAACCATTCGCCGGGCCCGAAAGTTGCTCGACCGATATCTGCCCGTTACGCGAACCATAGCCGCACTTTCCTTGTCGGGGCCAGGTTTAGCAGTACATTTGAAGCTCGAAAACGAGCTGCCGACCAATTCGTTCAAGCCCCGTGGCGCACTCTATGCCCTGGCCGTGAACGTCGCGCGACGCCGAGTGGATGAAGTCACTGCATCCAGCACGGGCAACCACGGTGCCGCGGTCGCCTTCGCGGCCAAGACGCTCGGCCTCCGCGCCACCATCTTTTTGCCCTCGAACTGCAACCCCGTGAAGCGGCAAAAAATCAGCGATCTCGGCGCGCGAATTGTGGAAGCCGGCGCCGTCGATTTGGCCGAGGCCTTCGAGCAGGCTTCCGCGTATTCGGCCCGCACGGGAGCTTATTTCCTGAACGATGCGACCGATTCCGATGTGCCGGCTGGCACCGCAACCATAGGACTGGAAATCGCCGAGCAGGTCCCACACGTCTCCACCGTTTATGTTCCCATGGGGGACACGGCTCTGATTCGTGGCGTGGCTGCAGCCCTCAAGCAGTTAGTTCGAGGCGTGAAAGTGGTGGGAGTGCAGGCCGAGCGTGCCCCATCGTACTGCCTGTCGTGGAAGCAGGGAAAGGCCGTACCGACGGCACGGTGCGATACCTGTGCCGACGGACTTGCCACGCGCATGCCGGAGCCGCACAACGTCGAAAAGATCAGGGAACTGGTGGACGAGGTCTTGCTGGTGAGCGAGGATCAGATGCTCCAGGCGATCGCGCATCTCTACCATAACGAAGACGTGCTTGCCGAGCCAGCAGGCGCGGCGGCGACCGCCGCCTTGCTGGCCAGCGCGCAGCCAGGTGGTTCGGTCGTTGTGCTGGTTACGGGGGCTAATATATCCGATTCTGTGAAGCGACTGGCCGGGGCCGGGTGAGATTGTTTTCCAAAAAGTCCCTGCATCAGCGCTATCCACTGCAGAAAGAGCGAAATTCTCGCCCCTCTGAACCAGTTTCCTAAACACCAGCCCTAGTGGTCACCTTTGTGGTTAACCGCTACATTTCGCGTTTTGCAGCTTGAGTCTCTGGGGCAAAGGGCGGGCCAAAACTTTCTTATTGACAACAAACGATTTAGGCGTAAAGTGGAGCCAAGTGGAGCAAAGTGGATCAAACATTAGAGATCGTGGGTTAGAACGCTAAGTTTCGAGGCGCCAGTGGTTTCCGAGACTGACACCGACAAAAACGAACCCAACGAGTCCGAATCCACTGCATTTGTGGCCGCTTTTACCTCCCTCGCAATTGTGGCTGTGGTAGCAGCCACACAGATTCAACGGAGCCCAAGAACGAGCAGGGCACATGTTTCGCGGAAATCATCCAACGCGCATCGACGAAAAGGGACGGCTAAAAATCCCCGCGGAATTCAAGCGCGTGATCGACGAGAAATATGCGCAGAAATTCTATATCACAAGTCTGGATGGAAGTGTTGCTCAAGTATATCCCTTCGAAGAATGGGAACGGATCGAGCAGAAGCTGGCGTCGCTGTCAACGTTCAATCCGACGAAGAAAAAGTTTTTGAATCGTGTCAACTATTACGGGCAGGTTGTGGAGATGGACGGGCAGGGGCGCCTGCTGGTTCCCCAGATCTTGCGTGAGTCGGCGCAGATTCGCGGGGAAGTGGCGGTGCTCGGAAATCTGACCTACCTGGAAGTTCGAAACATGGAAGCGCTCCAGAAAGAGATCGACGAGCAGGCTTTCACGGATGACGACACCAAGACGCTCGACGAATTGGGCATCTAGTGGAAAGGGATTCAACAGACACCCCCCAGCGGGGTGGGCATGGAACAGCCGCAACGGTTGGCCATGTTCCGGTTCTTTTAAAAGAAGCGATCGAGTTTCTAGCCGTAAAGCGTGGCGGAACCTATCTGGATGCCACGGTGGGTTTGGGCGGGCACAGCTACGAAATCGCAAGACGCCTCGGCGCACCGGGACATTTGATTGGCTGCGATAAGGATCCGGCGGCCCTCGAGTGGGCACGGATCAAACTGGCGCCCGTCGCGGCTCACCCGTCGCTCGTCGCGAACCAAGCCGGGGGCGAGCGGACATTGGCCAGCCACCCGGGCCTTGATTGGCCGGTAATCACGTTGCTGCATCGGTCGTTTGCGGACATCGCCAACGACCAGCCACCCGCAACCCTGGATGGTTTGATTGCGGACCTGGGCGTGAGCAGTTTGCAGCTGGGTGATGCGGCGCGGGGATTTAGTTTTCAGGCGGAAGGACCGCTGGACATGCGGATGAATCCCATGTCGGGCGAGACCGCCGAACAAGTGGTAAACCACATCGACGAGCGCGAGCTGGCCGATGTGATTTACGAATTCGGTGAGGAAAGGAGGTCGCGGAGAATCGCCAGAGCCATTGTCCGGTCG
>Ga0187847_10000113_pt1 | contig 92457 bp, 70 predicted proteins | sample June2016WEW_4_10_FD_132458 | JGI IMG/M metagenome (GOLD analysis project Ga0187847, IMG submission 132458) | Peatland microbial communities from SPRUCE experiment site at the Marcell Experimental Forest, Minnesota, USA - June2016WEW_4_10 | ecosystem: Environmental > Terrestrial > Soil >...
CAACTCGCCCATCAGCGTTTCAAACTGGTCGAGGAAGAGTGTCTGCGCCGCGTCTGAAGCAGCCTTGTCCGCGTTGGGATGCACTTCCACCAGGATCGCGTCCGCGCCCGCCGCCACTGCGGCCTTCGCCATTGTTCCCACCATGTCCCGCCGCCCGGTTCCGTGCGAAGGATCGCCGGTGATCGGCAAATGCGAAAGCTTGTGCACCACCGGAATCGCCGAAATATCCATCGTGTTCCGCGTGGCCGTCTCATACGTGCGGATGCCGCGCTCGCACAGAATGACGTCGTAGTTGCCGCCCGCCATAATGTACTCGCTCGATAGCAGCAGTTCCTCAATGGTGGCCGCTATGCCGCGCTTCAGCAGCACGGGCTTGCGCGCCTGCCCCAGCTCGCGCAGCAGGTTGAAGTTCTGCATGTTGCGCGCGCCCACCTGGAACAGATCCGTGTACGGCAGCATCGGCTCAATCTGCGAAATCTCCATGACCTCGCTTACCGTCAGCAGCCCGTTCGCCTCCGCGGCCTCGCGCATCAGTTGCAGGCCCGGAATGCCCAGACCCTGAAACGCGTACGGCGAACTGCGCGGCTTGAAAGCGCCCCCGCGCAAAAAGCTTGCTCCGGCGGCCTTCACGCGCGCCGCAGTTTCAAAAATCTGCTCGCGGTTTTCAATGGCGCACGGCCCGGCCATCACGGCCACCTGCTCGCCGCCCACCTTCACGCCGTTGGAAAACTCCACCACCGTGCCTTCGGGACGAAATGCCCGTCCCGCCAGCTTGTATGGCGCGGTGATTCTGTGTACATAGAGCACGCCCGTCAGCAGCTCAAACTTCCGCAGGTCCAGGCCTGCGGTGGGTCCCACGCCCGCCAGAATGGTTTGCGTCGCGCCCGTGGTCCTGTGAACATTCACTCCGGCCTCGACCATCGCGTCGATGACTGCATCGATCTGGTCTTCTGTGGCCCTCTCCTGCATGGCTACGATCATTGCTTGTTCCCTGTCTCGGGCGCGCCTGTTTTTGTCTGGGCGCCTGTGCCTTGGCCCTGCGCTTCGCCAGCGCCGCTCGTCGCGGCAGCCTCCGATGGGTGCGCCAGGGCGTTCCTCTCCGATGCCAACTCGTCCCTCTGCAAGGCCCGCATCACGTCGATGATCCGCTCGTAGATATGCGTCAGCTCAATGTCCGGCAGCGGACCCTTGTTCGCCGCCCGCACGTTGGCGTAAATCACCTTCTCACGCCCCGGTTCGTACACCGGCAGGGAAGTGGCCGCCTTCAGGTGGCCAATCCGCAGCGCGGCACGTGCCCGCTCGCTCAGCAACTCAACCAGTTGCCGATCCAGAGCATCAATCTGATCTCGCATCTCTTCCAGCGTCATTCCATCCTCGTGTTGCGTCCGTCCACCGGTGTCCTTCACGGCCCAGCGAACCGGGTGCCTAGGAGCGAAAGTTGAATCCAAGCCTACGGCATGAGCAGCCGTGTGCGGGGGTCTAGGTTACCGGGCCAGCGCCGCCTCAGGCAGCTGCAGGCCCAAAATAAATCGCACAAATCGAGCCACAGCTGTAGGCGCCGCCTCGGGAGCAGATCTTTCTATCAGCTCCACTATTGCGCTGCCGATCACCGCGGCATCCGCGAACTCCGCCACCTGGGCGACATGCTCCGCGTTGCTGATGCCGAACCCCACGGCTACCGGCAGCCGACTCCATCGCCGGATCCGTGCCACCAGCGCCGCAGCGTCCGCCGTCAGATTCAGTTGCTTGCCGGTTATGCCTACCCGGGATATGGCGTAAATAAAACCCTTCGAATGCGTCGCAATCGCTTCCAGCCGTTCGTCCGGACTCGTAGGCGCGGCCAGAAAAATGGGGGCAAGCTGCACCCGCGCCATCTCCGCCAGGTACTCGTCCGCCTCTTCCACAATCAGGTCAGTCACCAGCACGCCGTCCACCCCGGCCGCTGCGGCATCGTCGGCAAACTTGTGCAGCCCATAATGCAAAATCGGATTCAGATAGCTGAAGATCACCAGGCCCGCCGCCGGCCTCTCTGCCCGAATCTCCCCGGCCAGCTTCAGCACGTCCACCAGCCGCGTTCCCCGCGCCACCGCCCGCTCGCTGGCACGCTGAATCACCGGCCCATCCGCCAGCGGATCGCTGAACGGAACACCCAGCTCAATCACCGCCGCACCCGCATCGATCGCTTCCAGAGCAATCGCCCGCGTCAGCTCAAGGCTCGGGTCCCCCGCCGTCAGGTAAACCACCAGTCCGGGTTTGTGTTCAAAAACAATCGCCATCGGAATCAAATAACTCTGTCGTCACTTCCCTTAACCAACCACTGGAAACCTGTTTTCGGCAACCAAAATCGCTGGACAACCAGAAAATGGCTGTCATCCGGAGCAAAAGGGGCCCCAAACGCTCTTCAGTTTGGGGGGTGGTGAGTCGAAGGACCTGCTTCTTCTTTTCGTCTGCCGGGTGCCCCCAGTCCCTCGCATTTGGGACCGGGGAATCACCAAGCTCAAAGCTTGAGCTCCCGCGCCAAAATACCCATATCCTTGTCGCCGCGTCCAGAGAGGTTCACCACCAGTATGTCATGGGCGGCCAGCGTGGGGGCAAGCTTCAGCGCCTCGGCCACCGCATGCGCGCTTTCGAGCGCCGGTAAAATCCCCTCCGTCCGAGCCAGCCGCACCACCGCCTCCAGCGCCGCCGCATCGTCCTGCGACGTATACTCCGCCCGCCCCGAGTCATGCAGCGCCGCGTGCTCCGGCCCAATCGACGCATAATCCAGCCCCGCGCTCACTGAATGCGTCAGTGCAATCTGCCCCGCGTCATCCTGCAGCACATACGAGTACGTCCCCTGCAAAACCCCCGGTGACCCGCCACTGAATCGCGCCGCATGCTCGCCCAGCTCCGTCCCGCGTCCGCCCGCCTCCACGCCAATCAGCCTTACCCGTTTGTCCCCGATGAACTCGTAGAACGCCCCAATCGCATTCGATCCGCCGCCCACGCAGGCAATCACCGCCGTAGGCAACTGGCCTTCCTTCTCCAGAATCTGCTGCTTCATTTCAATGCTGATGCAGCGATGAAAATCCCGTACCATCGTCGGATACGGGTGCGCTCCCAGCGCCGAGCCAAGCACGTAGTACGTAGTGCGCACATTGGTGACCCAGTCCCGCATCGCTTCGCTAATAGCATCCTTCAGCGTCTTCGATCCCGACGAAACCCCGCGGACTTCCGCGCCCAGCAGCCGCATGCGGAGCACATTCAGCTCCTGCCGTTCCATGTCCACGTCGCCCATGTAGATCACGCATTCCAACCCCAGCAGCGCGCAAACGGTCGCGGTCGCAACCCCATGCTGGCCCGCTCCGGTCTCCGCAATAATCCGCTTCTTGCCCATGCGCCGCGCCAGCAAACCCTGCCCCAGCGCGTTGTTGATCTTGTGCGCGCCGGTGTGCAGCAGGTCTTCGCGCTTCAGATAGATCTTCGCCCCACCCAACTGCTCCGTCAGCCGCTTGGCAAAGTAGAGGGGAGTAGGCCGCCCCGCAAAGTCCTTCAGCAGCCCCGCCAGCTCCGCCTGAAACGCCGCGTCCGCCTTGGCCACGTTGTACTCATGCTCCAGCTCCACCAGCGCCGCCATCAGCGTCTCGGGGACGTATCGTCCCCCATAAACACCAAACCGCCCCGCCCGCGACTCAGACGGAACTGCTGGAAGAATGACCGATGCCATAAGGGTGGCCTCCTGCGCTCGCCCATACGAGGGGGAACCTTCCAGTGTACAAGTCCCGCGGCTGCTGGGAAAAAGCTCGCTCTTGCATTCTCATTTTGGCGAACGCAAGAGCGAAAGATGGTTGAAATAATCGATCGGACTGGACGACTCATTCCGGGTGGGTTACCAACCAATGCAACCTCGTAATCAGGACATCCAGGGCTTGGCGGAGCCTTGCTCATCGCGAAAAAGACGTGGTGAAAGGAGACACCCCTCCTGATTCCGTGATGAGCAGGTCACCTGCCTATTGCAAGGGAATCGATCCAGTGGGAGTTCCCGAGCCAGAGTTCGCATTATTCCCAAAGGAGGTGACGCTGGCTCCGCCGGAAATCGAGATTCCTGCGTTCGTGTTCCTGAAAAGTGAAACGTTCGACAACGTAACCGCGACTCCCGCTCCGCTGGCGAACACGCCCGCATCGGCATTGTTGGAAAATACCGAATTTGCAATGTACACGGTTGAAACTGGTGCGGACGCGTTCGTGATGATCAGGCCTTCGGAATTGCCATTGGCCACGGTATTTGAAATCGTCACTTGGGCATTACTTCCCTCGATATCAACGCCCCAGGCAGTCAGGCCACCCGAGAAGTTGGAGTTGGAGATACTTGCAATGATGTTGCCGGACAGTTCGATGTTGGTACTGCTGTCCCGTGCGATGGTGTCATCGACATAGATGCTGACTGCGGATGACGAAATGACGGATATCCCGGTCAAAAATGCTGTCACCACGCAATGTTCAATGTGGACTGTCTGCGCCGATCCGACACTGATTCCAGCAGTTCCAGTAGTTGTCTGAGTTGGATAAATACCATGAATGCTGAGATTGCGCAAAGTCACAATGTCGCTGGGGCCAGCATTTACATTGATGCCGTACCAAACGGAAGGCTGTTCATAGATGGTTGCAAGTTGATTGCTTCCTCCGTCAACAGTAATCGCTTTGGTGATATCCAACGGGCCGAAATCTCCCGCATCTAGTGCGTCGATTTCGCCGCCCGCGTTTGTTTTCGCGTAGGCGCCAGCGAACGTCAGACAGGGACTCACCGCGGTACAGGCATTGGAGTCTTTGCCAGTATGGGAGACCCAGGTGCGATTGGCTGCGCCGTATGCGGCGCTGGTGGCCACTACGCATATTGCAATGAGATTGATGACAAAACGAAGAGACTTCATGGGGAGGTCCTTTCTTTCAGTGAGATTGAATGAATGATCGAACGGCAAGGGTAGACCGCCTGGAGCTTGTACGGCTCACCCCACCAACATCTGACGCTCAAGGCCAATAGGAGCAAGTGTATGTGAGGTAAGTCACGGGCGCCAGTCAATCAAGATAAATCTCGATTAACAAAACAGCGTAGAGCAAAGAACCCCTCCATCGTGTCGCACCGCGCTTTTGAGATGGGTGATTTAACCGCAACTCACGGCCCAGGGGCCGCCGCCGGCACAGCCCCGTCCGGCGTAGCCTTATCCCCTTGCCCCGCATCCGCATCCGTCAAGATCCGCGCCTCCGACCGAAACACATGATACGAGTCATACGCCGTATCGTTGATCGCCGTGTCCTTCGGCTTATAGATAACCGGCGCAATGCAATCCGACTGTATCGCCCGCCCCGCGCAACCCAGGCCTCCAGCCACGGGTGTAATCGCCGTAGTGATGGTGACGCTTTTGCTCGGGCAGACATACATCCTTCCCCCAATCTCCACCGGTTCGTATTCCACCATGATGTCCGCTTGAAGGATGGGATCGTCGGGCGACATCTCGGTCACGATCACCAGCCGGTAAACAGCCCCGGTCTCAGCATCCATGGCGATCTCCCCGTGAAACGGCGGAATCGATTGAAAATCATGCCACGGCTCGTTCGGCAACCCTATACAGCAGTAGTTCACAATGTAGTTCGATTTCTCCTTCGGAATCGAATAGCGAAACACCGCCACCGGTCCCGTCGCGCGCTGTTCCCAGTGCCCCCACTCCATCTTCCCCTTGTAAATATCCGTCACCACAATCCGCTGCAGCTGTCCAAATACGCCCCAATTAACCAACCCGTTCTTTGGCCTTATTTTCTTTCCAAACTGATCTTGGGTCGGCTCTTCCACTTCCTTGTCATTCCGGTAGTAGACGGTATCGCTGAAGTTATCCAGCGGTCGAAAGGCCTGATGTTCATAGAAGTTAGGAGTGGCCGCCGGAGATAGATACACGATTTTCAGATCGTGAAAGCGGTAGGTCGTCTGCCGCGCATAGAAGTCCGGCAGCTTATGAATGGAAGCCATCAAATTCTCGGCGGCCTTCGACAGGATCACGTTCTGCGTATGCGCATCAGGCGCAGCCGTTGTCGGAATCTCCGCAAAGGGAAGCTGAAGAAAGGCTGAAGCGTCCGCCATCACCTGCAGCGCCATCCGCGATTTTTCCCCCGGCAGTCCTGCCTCAATCTTTGCCAGCTTCTCGGAGTTGAGCCGCTCGGCCAGTTCCATCCCGGCGATTCGTTTCGCCAAGTCCTGGTCCTTCTTTCCATGCGCCGCAGCCAGCCTCTGCTCCAGTTGCTCCACCGTAACCTTTTCGGCAATTCGCGAAGGAAGTATCGCGGGAACATTCATCGAAGCCCGCACCGGAACAGAACCATGCGACGGGACCAAACCCTGCAACGGAATTGAAACCTCCATCGGAACCGAGTCCTGCAATGGAACCGCGGAACTCAGCGCAACTTCCATCGTCCCAACTTTGTGTGATCTCTGGTCATACACGCCGGTGCGCAGCCAGTAGTTGCCCATCGGCACCGCCAACTCCGCATGGAGTTGCACACCGGTGCTCTGGAAAATTGCATACACATCTGGTTTGATATTGAGTTCGGCTACGTGATCTTCTCGGGTCACAATCTTTCCGTACCGGTCGTAAACAATCAGCGAGACATTCAGTGCTCCTTTGTGCTGCCCACCCCTCTCCTCTTTCAGGTAGAGGTCCTTCAGCTCCACAGCGAAGTCAACCTTGTAGTGGCTCTCGCCCTTCTTCTCTGCTGCCTCCTTCTCGCCCACACCGCCCGGCACAATGCGCACCTTGTATAGAATCTGCTGGCTCTGCGGCATAGCAAGGTCCATAAACGGCAGCAGCGGGTCCACCGCTCCCGGATTCTCAGCAGCCACCTTCATAACCGCATGGTTACGTATGTTCATCGCGCTGCCGGGCAGTGCGTCATCCCTGGCAAAGTAGCCCTGCCGGTACGAAAGGTTGTACTTCCCTTCCGGAATCGTCACCTTGATATTCCGAAAACTTCCGTCCATCTTTCCATTCGTCGGCGTGTAGGAAAGCGTGTAGAAATAGCTGCTGTCCGATGTGACCTTCTTGATCACGTCAGACATCCCGTTGGTCGCGAATGCTTTTCCGCCTGATTGCTCCGCCAGAATCCTCGCGCTGACCATCTCTGCCTGATGCTGAGAGTCATCGGTTCCCAGGGACTGCACAAATGCTCCGTTGGGCCCGATCAACTGCGAGGGCTGCGTGATTCCCTTCGACATGTTGCTTTCCGCCATATACAAGCTGTTCGTGTAGACCCCCGGCGCATACACGGGATAAATCGCCGCCCGCGCCGATGCCAGCATGGCCAGCGTCTTTTGTATCTCATCCGCCAATGCCGGATTGTTGGTGCCGTTGGTCCCGGTTATAAAAACCGATGGCATCTTCTCAGCAAACCAGATGATATTTTTCCGTCCCGGAAACCCCTCAAGAAACGTCGCGAGCCGTTGCACGTTGGCAAGCGTTATAAATCCTTCATCGATGGATTGAGAGGAATCGTTCTCGTTCATGAAGTTCTGAAGCGCGTCAATCATCGCCTGCGGTGCCACCGTGGTGCCCCCCACAGAAGTGCTCATCATCCCAACAAGATTGGATTGGGCATTGCTCTCTTCCTGCCCCTTCAGCATCTCCGAGCTCTGCACTTCGTTGTTCTTCTTGTTATTCAGCGCCGCGGCCAGCACCGCAGGGTCGTCGTTGAACCCCTGGATAAAATGCAGCCCCAGCCCCATGGTGAAGATCGCCATCCGCGTTCCCGGCTTCGCAGACTTCAAAAACTTCAGGGCCTGCTGGTGAACAACCGCCTGATCCTCCATCCGCGTATTCAGCGAGTCCAGCAGCAACACATTCACCGCGGCCGGCTGCGGAAAGGGCGAGAAGTTACTGAAAACGTCTGGAGGATACTTCGGCATCTCCTGGGGCGCTGTTGTCGCGAGCGCTGCCGTATGCTCCTCGAAAAAGTCGATCGCCTGCGGCTTGCCTTGCTCCGAAACCGTAAAGGCATCTTGCTTCAGTCCCGTCACGGGCTTCCCGCTTTTGTCGGTCACAACCACATCCACCAGCACCGACCGGCTGTTGATCCGCAGGGTAGACGAGGACGCGTTCGCTTCCGGCGCCGCGGTTTGCGCCGGCAGCGGCAGGACAAGACACATCAGGGCGACTAAAAGGGTGATACAGAAACTCAACGTGCGAGACATACGGTACGCTCCCCCGGCAGCGAATCTTACCATCGCCCAACGCCCTAAAGCGGTGACGCACGGGTATTGTCCGGATGATTCCCTGCTTATTCTGACTGCTCCGCGCATTTGGCACCCCGTATCCCCACCCCGGTTAGCAGAGATTTTCAACCGGATTCAATGACCTGCCGTGCTTTTGAGACACGGGATTGAATGAGGGCGCCCCACATCTCGCTTTTGAGATTTGGGAACGCTCTAGGTCTGCTCATGGCCGTGGAGCCGCTGATGCAGACTGCAGCGGAACAACAGAGTCCAGGGCAATCTCCATCGTGCCAACCTTGCGCGATCCCTGGTCATACACGCCCGTGCGCAGCCAGTAATTGCCCTTCGGCACGGCCAACTCCGCATGCAGTTGCATACCGGTCTGTTGATAGCCTGCATATACATCAGGCTTGATGTTGAGAGCTACGACGTGATCTTTGCGGCTGATGATATTTCTGTAGCGATCGTAGGCAATCAGAGAGACATTCAATGTGCCCTTGTGCATGCCGTCCTTATCCGGCGACAGGCGAAGGTCCGCGAGATCGATGGCGAAATCCACCACGTAATGGTCCTTCTTTTTCTCGGCATCGGGATCGTTGTCCTTCGGCGGAACTGGCAGAATCCGAACCTTGTAGAGAATCTGCTCGCACTGCGGCATCCCCAGGTCCATAAATGGCAGCAGTGGATCGACGGCTCCGGGGCTCTGTGCGGCCAGCTTTCGTACCTCATGGTTTCGGACGTTCACCACGCTGCCGGGCAACGCCGTATCCACTGCAAAGTATCCGCGCCGGTACGAAAGATTGTAATTTCCCGCCGAAACCTTGACGCCGACCTTGCGCCACCCGCCGTCCATCTTTGCGTCCGTTGGCACATAGGACAAAGTATAAAAACAACCGCTATCCGATGTGACTTTCTCGATCACGTCGGAGAGCCCATTGGTATTGGCAAACGCCCGGCCTCCCGATTGCTCTGCGAGGATCTGCGCATTGAGTTGATCGGAGTTGCGATCCCCGTCCTCCGTGCCAAGGGCTTTGCCATGGAGATCTCCGCCTCCAAATGGGTTGTTCTCGGCCGTATACTGGGCGTAATTCGACGTTCCGCGCGCATCCACTGGATAGATTGCAGCTCGTGCCATCCCAAGCATGGCGAGCGTCGTCTTGATCTCATCTTCGATAGCGGGATTGTTCACACCAAAGATGCCTGGGGGCTTTTCTGTAAACCAGATGATGTTCTTCCGCCCCGGAAAACCCTCGAGAAAAGCCGCCAGCCGTTGCAGGTGGGAAAGAGTGATCAACTTGCGGTCGTCGTTTATCGAAGCATCCATCTCCGTGAAGAATTGTTGCAGACCGTCTGCCATTCCAGTCCCCGCCATCGCCGCCATTTTCTCCTGAGCGTTGGTTTCATCCTGCCCTTTCAGCATTACCGCGGTCTCCACCTCGATGTTTTTCTTATTGCTGAGCGCAGCCGCCAGCACTGCCGGATCGTCGTTGAACCCCTGAATAAAACGCAGCGACAGCCCCATTGTGAAGATCGCGGTCCGCGTCCCCGGCTTCGCGCTCATCAGAAACTTCATTGCCTGCTGGTGAACAACACTCTGGCTCTCCATCCGTGTGTTCAGCGAGTCCAGCAGCAACACATTCACTGCCGGCGGCTGCGGGAACGGCGAGAAATTTGTGAACACGTCCGGCGGAAGCTTGGGCATATCCACCGGCTGTGCGGCCCGCGCGATACCAGTCTCCTCAAAGAAGGAAACAGTTTGCGGCTTGCCTTGCTCCGTCACAGTGAAGGCGTCCTTCTTCAAGCCCGTAACGGGTTTGCCTGCATGATCGGTTACGATGACATCAACGACCACCTCGCGGCTCTTGATGCGCAGCCTGGACATGGGAGTGCTCGCGCCCGGCGTCGCGGTTTGCGACACCAACGGCGCGCCAAGACTTATAAGTGCGATGCAACAAGCCAGTGTGCGAGACATAGATGACGCTCCCCTCGGGGCAGCGAATCTTACCATCGCCCATTGCCTCAAAGCGGTGACGCACGGGTATTGTCCGGATGATTCCCTGCTTATTCTGACTGCTCCGCGCATTTGACACCCCGTATCCCCACCCCGGTTAGCAAAGATTTTCAAGTGGAGTCAATTACCAGAACCGGGGGCCGCGTCCCGCTTCGATTTGTGGGGATGCCCTGCAGCCCGCGGCGCCGCCGCTCCACGCAGTCGCCGATTCATCGGCTCGGAATACCACTTCGCCACCGCCCACCCCAGCGGCGCCGCCAGCGCAACCTCAGCCGCGATCCAAATCAGCGGCGACGCGCGATGCACCTTCACATAGAGCTCCGTCATACCCACCACCACAAACTCGTGCGTCAAATAAACCTCGTAGCTGTGCCGCCCAAACCACCGCACTGGCGCAGTCCACGCGCTTCCCTTGTGCCCCCGTAACACCGACCCCAGCATAATCAGGCAAGTCGCCAAACCCAGCAGTGTGTCGTCCGTCCCGCTGCGGCCCAGCATATTCATCCAGTGCCACGGTGGCCACACCACAATCAGCAACATCAATGCAGCACCGGCAATTTGAATCGCCGGCAGCAGCCGTCCACTCGCCCAAGGCGGCTTCCTGCGTTGCAGCCAATCGGTAAGCAGAGCCGTAAGGCACCCCAGCGCAATCCCGCTCATCCCGCACAGATACGACGTGTCCTTCCAGATTGCATTCGTCGTCCAGACAGTCCGCGCAAAAGGTCCCGTCGCCACCAGCGCCAAAAGCACCAGCACAAACAACGGCATCCCACGTTTCCATCGCAGCAGTGCCAGGCAAGCCAGCGGAAAGAAGAGGTAGAACATCTCTTCAACTGAGAGCGACCACATAACATCCCAGTTAGCCGGCAAGTAGCCGTGCACAGCCTCATACCAATTGATCTGAAACGTAAACGCCGCAAACAGCGCACGCGGCAGCGTTCCGCGGACCGGGTTAATGTGAAAGCCATCCACGGCCAACAGGTGCAACACGCTCAGCACCACCAGCAGCAAAAACAACAGCGGCGCAATGCGTGCAAATCGAATGCGGTAAAAAGTCCTCGCGCGCATGCGGGCAAGGGAGCCAAACCGGCGCAGCGATGTCAGCGTGATCAGAAATCCTGAAATGGCGAAGAAGACCGTGACCCCATTGCCGCCCTGCCAGAACACAATGCGCATCAATTGCTGCGGCAGAAGGTTCCGAATCGAGGAGCCATAGGTGAAGAGCAGCCGTATCTGCCCATGCAGCAGAATCACGGCGATAATGGAGAGCCCGCGCAGCAGGTCGATCCCGTCAAATCGCGACGTCACCGCCGGCTCCGGTACAGTCGCAGCGGGCTCGGCTTCTTTCGTCAATCGCGTCTCCCGAGCCATCAGACCAGCTTATCCGACATCGCCTAAGATGATCCGACGACGGGGCAGTCTTTCTCCCGGACGGAAGAAACCGAATATAGCCCGGGGTGAAGTCCGCCCAGGTGGACGAAACCCCGGGGCCAATCCGATTGAGAAGGTCATTCATCCCGTAGCAGGCTGTTACGAAACTGTTCGGCGAGCCTGAGTATGAAAGGCATCGAATCGCCTTCAGCCCGCGTCAGCGGGCGGCATAGGGTAGCCCCAGTCGCGAGACTGGGGTTGCGGGAATGTCAAAACATTCCAGCCCGCGTTAGCGGGCGAAAGAGGATAATTTCTGCCCCAACAGACGGTTTCGTAACAGCCTGCGGAGGGCCGCCGCGATTCATTGCCATTCCGCCTCACCCTGAAGAATCCATGCGCAACTCCATGCACAATTGCGCTGCAAGCAAAACCAAAATAACAAGCGCAATATCAATAGGTTACGTCACAAACTCATGCAAAATCAGCGCATTTTTGAAAAACGCGTTCAATTCTAAGCAATCCTTTCCTTCGTTTAGTTCAATTCTCTGCAATCGAAACACATCGAAAAGGCTGCCCGCAAGGTGCATGTCGACGCGAAAGACAACCACTTGAGCAGCCTTTTCATATGTTTTCTAACCACTTGAGCAGCCTTTTACCCTATGTAGGACAACCCTCCGAGCAGCCATTTGGTTCATGCCTGCGCAGCGGCGCGCGCCTTCGCGACAAAGGTCCGCAGCTTCTCCGGATCCTTCTTCCCCGGCTCCGATTCCACGCCGGAAGCCACGTCCACTCCCCAAGGCTGCAGCGTCGCAATCGCCTCGGCCACGTTCTCCGGACGCAGTCCGCCGGCGGCAATCAGCCGCTTCCGCGCCTCCGCATTCTGCGAGAAAATCGCCTTGGCGCTGTCCCAATCGAACGTCACTCCCGTTCCCCCAACCGCCGTCGGCGTGCGCGAATCCACCAGCACTCCATCCACATCCCGGTTGCGCATGTGCTGCCCAATCTGCTCCGCCGCGCCATTGCCGAAATGCACTACGCGCAGTATGCGCAGCCCGCGTCCCAGCCGCTCCCGCAACCTTCCGGGCACGCCTGGCCCGGCTTCAGAATGCAGTTGCACGCCGGTCAGTCCGCAAACGCGAACCGTCGTATAGATCTCATCTAATCCTGCATTTACAAACACGCCGATCTTCTCCACCGTGGCCGGAAGATGGGGTACGATGGCTGCCACCTGCGCCGTCGTCACGCGGCGCGGGCTGGGCGCGAACACAAAGCCCACCGCGTCCGCTCCAGCCTCTCCGGCCAGTTGCGCGTCCTCAAGCGAGGTGCTCCCGCAAATCTTGATCCAGAGACTCATCGCGCCGTAGATACCCCCGCCAATAATTCTGCCAGCGCCACGCCTGGATCGGGCTGCCGCATCAGGCTTTCGCCAATCAGAAACGCGTCGAACCCCGCCGTGCTCAGCCGCACCAGGTCCGCCGCCGTCGCAATGCCGCTCTCCGCAACCCGTACCACCGACGCCGGGATCTGCGCAACCAGCGCGAGCGAAGTTTCCAGACTCACTTCAAAGCTTCTCAGGTCGCGGTTGTTTACCCCTATCGCATCGACCTTTTCTGCCCAAAGGGTGTCTAAAACCCGGTCCAGCTCACCTTCTGTGTGAACCTCCACCAGCACATCCAGCTCATACTCATGCGCCTTTCTTGAGAACCGCAACAGCTCCTCGTTTGTAAGCGCGGCAGCAATCAGCAGTATCGCGTCCGCACAGTGCGCGCGGGCCTCGACAATCTGGTACTCATCCACCATGAAGTCCTTGCGCAGACAGGGGATAGAGACTGCCGCCGAAGCCAGTTCCAGGTTGCGCAGACTGCCCTGAAAATAAGGCTCGTCGGTCAGCACCGAGAGCGCCGCCGCGCCCCCATTCTCGTAACTCCGAGCCAGCCAGGACACATCAAATTCCGCCCGAATCAGTCCCTTGGAAGGTGAGGCTTTTTTGATTTCCGCAATAATTGCCGGAATTTTCGCACCACGTACCCCCCGAACCCATCCCCGCACCCTCACCTCGGCGGCCTGGCGCTCCAATTCCGCCAGGGAGACACGAGTTTCCGCCGCTGCCACGGTTGCGCGCGTCGTCGCCAGGATTTTATCGAGATGAGTGGACATACTCTCTTGGTCGAGTATACGAGGGCGACCGCATCAGAAAGACCGCAACGCGCGTTGAGGGCAGACCGGCGGGGGTTCTATAGAGATTGCAGTAGTACAGTCTCGCGGTTCTATTGATAGCGATATCATGGCCCGTGACCAAGTTTCGGTCGGGGGTATTGCCGTGCGTAAATGGTCTTTCGTTCTCGTCGCCGTTTCACTTGTTACCTTGCGGGTGCAGGCGAAAGTAGTTGTGTTCTGGCAGCCCGGATTTCCGACGGTGGCCAGCCAGCCGATCGAGAAGGCGATGTTGGACAAAGCTCTCAAGGGGTTACAGCCAGTGTTCGCGGACGAGGCGGCTTTGGGCGCGTCAGAGACGCTTGCAAATTGCGAACTGCTGCCCCCGTACGGCTCCGCGGTTCCTGTGGAGTCGTGGAAGAGCATGGAGCGTTACCTCGACGGGGGCGGAAACCTGCTGGTGATTGGCGGCCAGCCGCTGCACGTCCCAGTAAGCCTGGTAAACGGGAAGTTTGTCCCGGCGAATCGCCAGGACACCTACGCGCGGGAGCTGGGTTTTCGCCACACCTATGAGGTTCCTGTTACGCCTGACGCCAAGTTTCAATGGCGGTCCGGTTATACGTGGCTGCCCGCAATTGCAGTGTGGGCGCAAACATGGGCGATTCGACAGGTTTGTTGGTTGCCGTTCCGATCATATGCCGGCAACAAGACAACCGTCTTGAGCCGTGTCCTGCTTCCGAACGGCGGCGACTGGAAGGAGAAGCAGATGGGCAAGGGGCGAATCCTCTTCTCCGCTCGCCGCTGGAATTGAACGGCAATCTGCAGCACGTGGCCGATGTGTACAGCTATGCGCTAAAGGTTGCCTGCGTGGCTCCGGTATATTCCACAGCCATGAAGGACGCTGGCATCCCGATCTGCCCAACGCGCTACCCAAGCGCGACACTGTACGTCATTACCTCGGAGTCCAAGTGGAACCGATGTTTCGTTTGATGGCCTGCGCAGCCGCAGAACGTTCATGGGGACGCTCAAGAGCGGAACAGCTGCGCTGCTGCTTTTAGGGGTTGACGGCAAACTGAAAGCCAGCTATCGCTGGCCCAGCGAGTAAGCGCGCTAGTGAATGATCACCGGCGCGCGGTGTTTGCATCCGCAGGAACGGCGCAGGACAATCTCCACAGGTAGAACAATCCGATTGCCGGTGAGGGGAAGCTCGCTGCGAGAGATGCGATCGAATAGAAGACTTGTGGCAACGCGTCCCATTTCCAGAGCGGGCTGGCGCACGACCGTGAGGGAGGGGGAGGTGAACTCCGCCATGTCGAAATCATCGAACCCGGCGAAGGCAATTTCGGTAGGCATCTTCACGCCAAGGTGTAACAGCCCACTGAGAACGTAGCGCGTGGCCAGCGTATTGGAAGTAAGGATGGCAGTCGGCGGGTTTGCTCCACTTAGTTTGGCCCGCAATGCCTGCAAGGTGTCGTCCTCCGACTCGCAGCCGAAGAAGGAATCTTCCTGGAGCCCCGCATCCTGCAGCGCGCGCCGATAGCCGAGGAAGCGCGCATTGATGGTAAAGAGGACTCTGCTGAGACCCATGAACGCGATGCGCTTATGACCATGCTCGATGAGGTGCTCGACCATGTGGCGCGCGCCGGCAGTGTTTTGCACCAGCACAACATCGATGGCCGGGTCAGAGACAGGGCGGTCAAAGGCAACCACCGGAGTCTTGCCAAACACGGCGCGGGTGAGACGCGACTCCCGAAATCTGGCCGGGATGACGACCACGCCATCGACATGGCGCTGCAGCATCTGTTCCGCCTCGCGAAACTCAGTATCCGGATCTTCGTTGGAAGTGGTGATGATGACCGAATAGCCGTGTTCCTTGGCGACGGTTGTGACCGCGTGGGCGCAGTTGGCAAAGAATGGGTCGTAGAGATAGGGAATGATGAGGCCAATGGAACGGCTGCGCTGGCCGCGAAAGGCACGGGCCAGTTCATTCGGCCGGTACTGCAGCTGTTCAATCGCGGTATGCACACGCTGTGCGGTTTCTTCCGAGACAGGCGCCGTACCGCTGAGCACGCGGGAAACAGTCATAGTGCCGACCCCGGCCAATCGCGCAACGTCGCTCATGGTGGGTTTGCGGAGGGCAGACGATTGCCCGGAGGCATTTTTCACAGCGCTTACGGTCTGATCCTTGCGAGGGTCCGGCAATTTGCGTACTCCAGGAACACTTAACTCGCCATCGTTCTGGTCGCGCGCTCCTGAAATCGAACTGTGGCCAGCATCTGTGATTTCAGCGCAGGAGATACAGGAATACAGGACTACAAAGGAATCATCATCGTTTGGGTGAAGCCGCACATTTTAGCTTGGAATATACCAGCTTGGTAGAGACGGTGGCAATCGATTGGCACAGAACCTGTTGGCCGCGGGAGTAGGCCTCCAACGCCACTGCGTTATCGAGAGGAGCGCGAGGACATGAAGGAGAGTCTGCATGTGAATGGGCGAGCTCTCCACTGCGCGATTGACAGGTTGGATTCGAGCTCTACCAGAAGAGCGGCCTTGCACCTGTCCTGCGATTGCGATCCAACCATATCTCCTGTGTTGCGAAGACCCGGGATGATGTTTATTGCCACCTTCCCTAACGGGCGTACGTAGGCCTGAAGTGGTAGGAGCCGCCAATTGTGAAACCCTGCGGGGTAAGATCATGTGGCCCAAAGGTCTGGTGCCAGAATTGGTATTCGTAGTCGCCACGCACCCACAACTGGCGCCACACCCGGTATTCAATGCCACCGCCTGGAGCCCAGACACCGAAAGTATCGTGCGTGTAAGTCGGAGTTTGGGTATCTACGAAGTCGATGCTGCCAACGCCACCCATATACTTGATGTAGGGAAGCAAATTGCGGTAGTGACGATATGTGTATTTCAGCCCACCCAAGCCCGTATCCTCACGCGTATTAGGCTGCAATCTTGCTGGGCGGCCGTAATCGATAGCGTTTCCTTCGGCCTGAATGCTGAGGTTCTTCAGGGGCCCTGGCAAAACGAACAGATCCCAGTCGACATATGCTGAAATCCCGATCATTCTGCTTCCATATCCCCAATCAACATCGTAATCGGAGATACCGACTCCGACGGTGAGCGGCAATCCGCCTTGCGTGGCCGCGGGGGCCACCTGAGAAAACGCAGGAACCGCTGCGGCCACGAAGAGTACTGCAAGGGTCAGCTTCGGGAACAGGCGTCGCGACATTCAAAGTCTCCTTCCAAAATCTGCAGATCACCCTCCCCCCGAGGCGAATCCCTGCGGATTAGCATACACGCATCCTCGAGGTTTTTAGGCCTTTGGTCTTTCGAAGTATCGATTTAATTCTTAATGCAACTATCAGACTAATATCCCTCATTGCCTTTTGCATCAACATTCTGTGAGAAGTGTGGTGATAGATGACAGCATTGTACCTTTTGGGGGCCGACCACGGTGCCTGGATTGTTGTCACCGCTTTTGACCATCATGTCACGCCAGACGGCCACGATGTATTGTTTAGACGGAGTTGGTTCGCCGAAGACGACGAGTGCATCCACGGCAGCCGGACCAGCCATTAATATGGATGGTAGTCTGACTGTATTAAGTTTGCCCGGAGCTGCGACACTATGAGGGTTCTTGTAACCGGTGGGAGCGGCTATGTCGGATCGACCACGGTGAGGGAGCTGGCTGCCGCCGGGCATGACATTTTAATCTACGACAATCTTTCCACGGGACATCGCAGGCTTTCCGAAGGGTTCGAACTTGTTGAAGGAGATATAGCCGACAAGGAGAAGCTCCGATCGTGCTTGCGACGCACAGATGCCGTCATGCATTTTGCGGCTTCCGCGTATGTGGGCGAGTCTATCTCAAATCCGCGAAAGTATTTTCACAACAACATCGAATCGGCATTGACTCTGATGGATTGCGTGCTGGATAGCGAGGTCAGGCTCCTCGTGTTCTCGTCAAGCTGCGCGGTGTATGGAATTCCGACCGATCTACCCATTCTCGAATCAAGCCCGAAAGAGCCTATCAGTCCCTACGGTGCTACTAAATTGTTTTTCGAGCGCGTGCTCTCCGCTTACAACGTTTCGCATGGGCTGCAATATGTCGTGTTGCGTTACTTTAATGCGGCCGGCAGCCATCCCAGTGGAGGGGTTGGAGAGATTCACAATCCGGAAACCCATCTGATTCCGCTTGCGATCAAGGCAGCCCTGGGCAGCGCTCCGCCGCTTACGATATTTGGAAATGATCTGGATACGAAGGACGGAACTTGCGTTCGGGATTTTGTTCATGTGGCCGACATTGCCGCTGCTCATCTTAAAGCGCTGGAGTATCTCGCCGGAGGTGGCGCCTCCACCGCACTGAATCTCGGAACGGGCAAGGGAACATCGATCGCTGAGGTGCTCGAAGCAATTGAGAAGATCTCCAATCGGAGAGTCCCTCATGTTTTCGCGCCCCCCCGAGCGGGGGACCCCCCGGTGCTTTTTGCCAAAGTGCAAAAGGCCAAGCAGACACTAGGATGGGAAGCGCGATTCGATCTGGACACAATCATCGCCGGAGCGATCAAATGGGAAGAAGGGCTCCCGGCGTTCCTGAGGCGGTCCTGACCTTCGGCACAAAAGATTCACCTCGGGTTGACTTAGGCAATAAGGGATTGGGGCTGGATTTGGGAGAGATCTGCATCTTGATTCTCCCCGCCGGCAGTCGATTTGCAGTTCCTTAATTCCTGCAGACCCTCGCCGCACTCCCCATGCTTTCGCACCCAGAGGGCGACTGCGCCGTACCCGTGTGTCAACATCAAAAGGAATATGAACTCGTCCGGTCCATCCCCGATCGTGTTGTTCACCGCGCCCCACCCCGGTGGCAGCCCCATTTCCTTTGGCTTCGATAACACCTATGCGCGGCTGCCGGAATACTTTTACTCCCGGCTTGCGCCGACACCTGTAGTGGCCCCCACGCTGGTGAAGGTAAATGCGGAGCTGGCACGCTACCTGGGTCTGGATCCGGATGCACTGGCCAGCGCACAAGGCCTGGAGATACTGGCTGGCAACCGCGTGGCGGAAGGGTCCGAGCCTTTGGCGCTGGCATACGCCGGCCACCAGTTTGGCCATTTCGTCCCCCGACTCGGAGACGGTCGCGCCAACCTTTTGGGAGAAGTGGTTGCCCGGGATGGCGCACGTTACGACATCCAGCTCAAGGGCTCCGGGCCCACACCCTTTTCCCGGGGCGGCGACGGTCGAGCCGCGCTCGGTCCGGTCTTGCGCGAGTACATTGTGAGCGAGGCCATGGCGGCACTGGGAGTACCGACCACGCGCGCGCTGGCCGCGGCGACGACGGGAGAACGTGTATTGCGCGAAGTGCCTTTACCAGGAGCCGTGCTGACCCGCGTTGCGGCGAGCCATCTTCGCATTGGCAGCTTCCAATATTTCGCCGCACTGCGCGACACAGAAGGGATTCGCACGCTGGCTGACTATGCTATCGCCCGCCACTATCCTGAGGCCGCGCAGACAAAGCAACCATACCGTGCTCTGCTGGATGCCGTGATCGCACGGCAGGCGCGCCTCATCGCGCAATGGATGCTGATCGGCTTCGTCCATGGCGTGATGAACACCGACAACACCGCCATCTCAGGCGAAACCATCGACTACGGTCCCTGCGCCTTTATCGAGGCATACCATCCGGACGCCGTGTTCAGCTCCATCGACACAAACGGGCGCTATGCCTATGGCAACCAGCCGCGAATCGCGCTCTGGAATCTCACGCGATTGGCCGAGGCATTACTGCCGATCCTGGAGCAGGAGGCAGGCGGCGACGAGGTCGGTTTGCTCTCAGCCAAGGAAGCTCTTACCGCATTCGGCCCGCAGTTCAATGCGGCTCAACGAGCCGGCATGCAGCGAAAGCTTGGTCTCGCGACCGAACATCCCGGTGACGCGTTTCTTGTTGAAGATCTGCTTGAACGGATGGCCGGCAACCGCGCCGACTTCACTCTGACTTTCCGTCGGCTGTGCGATGCCGCAGCCTCACCGGAAGGCGATGAAGGGGTGCGTGCGCTGTTCGACGATCCCTGCGCATATGACATGTGGGCCACCGCATGGCGACAGCGCCTGGAGGAAGAACTGGGATCGGGGCAGACGCGCGCAGCGGCCATGCGGGCAGTGAATCCGGGGTTCATTCCGCGTAATCACCTTGTGGAGGAGGCGCTCGATGCGGCCGTCCAGAGGCAGGATTTTCATCCCTTCGAGCAGTTGCTGGACGTCGTGTCACGGCCCTGGGAAGACCGGCCCAACCTGGAGCGGTACGCCACGCCAGCCAGCCCCGAGGAGACGGTCAGCCGGACCTTCTGCGGGACATAGGCGCAGACCGGCCGCCCGGCGTGTCATCGAGCAAAACGGCTCGAGCGGTGGGGGCGTCTACAGTGACGGTTCGATGATCTGGCTGTTCCATACGGTGTAGGTTAGGTCATAGCCTAAAGCGGACCGCTCAAGAAACGATGTGTGATAACGTCCTTTGTCATGCATAAATTAGGACAGCTGAAATAGGGTGTCTTATCGAAGGATCGATCATTTGCCATCGCTGACTCCAACGGCCAGAACATGATAGAAAATGCAGCTGCTCCAAGGGCAAGATCATTCGCTTCGCACAATGGTTCCGCAAAGATGAGGATTGCGTCTTTCCCGCGGAATCCGAGGGAAGTGAGTCAAGCAGGCTCTCGATCGCAACGCATTTTGTTAACCGGAGCGTTGGTTCCGTGAAGAACCGCAATGCAACTCCAGCGACCTGACGGAGAGCGATCAGGGCGCCTGTCTTACGCGCAGGATGTCGGGATTGAGTCCCTGGGCGCTAACCATTGAATTTCGGGAAAAATGAGAAGAATGGGCAATTAAAGTGCCGTCCCTGCGGCCCGGTGAGACTGCGATGAGTGTCTGCATGGCTCTTTTCCGCTTTGGCTGTCATGAGTTGAGCCGTATCTGATGCGCGGCTCGCGCGCCCTTCATGCATGCGCCCCAAGACCAGGCCAACTGACTGGGTTGATTCATAAACCATGATTATCCAATCGTTTAACGTGAAGCGTTTGTGGAATATTTAGCTGCCATCCAGCCCCGCTTGTTATCGTTGGCAAGGCGTTCCAGCGCTCTTTGTATGTTATCGAGAAAGCCGGTCACGAAGTAGCTATTGACAACCAGCCTGTTCAACGATAGTCATAGGTAGACTCCGCACGAAGGCTCGCGGCTGCCCTCAAATGTATTAAGGAACACTTCCCTGTACCACTAAGCGAGCCGGCTAAGAAGCGAAGTCTCTCATTGTAACTCGGCGCGAGCGACCAGAGTCCCCTCTCTGTGCCCGCGATCTAAATTGCTCTATCCAAAAAGATTATGCGCTTATTGCGTGTGGGGTTGCCATGGTGTCGTTCAATCGCGTTTCTGCGTTAGCTTTCCGTCCAGCCGTTCTGAAGTTCGGCCTTGGATTCCTTCTTTGCGCGGTTGTCTCCCTGATGGGAACGGCGCTGCCGGCTAGCGCGCAGACCACCACCGCCTACACGGGAGGCGCGATCAGCGTTTCGGGACTTTCTGGGTCCGGTTCGTCGACGGCCACGGTCAGCGCCACGGGCACGGTGACGAAGGTACAAGTTGCTCTAAACGGACTTACCTCCAGCGGGGAAAACAACGACAGCGTTATGTACACCTCGTTTTATCTGCAGAGTCCGGGAGGCCAGAAGTTCGAACTTCTCGGCTGCACGGGCGATAGCACCGACGGGGATGATAACGGCGATGCCGGTTCCGGCCTGGACAACGTCACCGTGACCATCGTGGATACGGCGTCGTCCGGCGCGCCGGATGCAGCGCCATGGCAGCATACGGGCTCGACCACGGTGAAGCCCAGTTCGTACTGGCTCAACCAAAACGGCTTCTGCGCTGACACAACCATCCCCCCCAACGCCAGCGGGCTGAGCCTTCCACAGTCCGACGGCACCGCGACATTGAACGGCACGTTCGCGAATGCCTCGACGGAAGGGGCATGGACGCTTCATATCGTGACTGACGATACGTTTCTGAGCTCCCCCAGCACGGACCCGGTTTCGATCTCCTCATGGACGTTGACGCTGACCTATGACGCGACTACGTCGGCCAGCACAACGACGACGCTTTCTTCGAACGCCAATCCGGCGAATTCGGGCGGCTCCGTCACCTTTACAGCGACCGTTACCTCGACAAGCACGGTGGACGTGGGCACGGTGAACTTTACGAGTGGAGGAACCACCATCTCCGGCTGTGGGGCTAAGGCTGTGAGCAACGGCACGGCGACGTGCACCACTACATTCACGCAGGGGTTGTACACGATTGACGCCGCGTACAGCGGGGGCACCGGATTTTCTTCGAGTTCAGCCAATGCTATGAACCAGCTGGTGGAGGGCACCACCACGAACCCCTCGGGCGACACGTACTGCAACACGGGTTCCCTCCCGATTGCGGAGGAGTCCACCAGCTCAATCTATCCCTCGATCATCAAGGTCACAGGCCATGGTTCGCAGACGGTTTCCAACGTTGAAGTGGAGTTGCTGGATGTGACGGGAAACATCGTCGCGCAACATCTGCTGGTGGCGCCCGACGGCGTGCACAACCTGGATTTCTTAGACGACGGATTCAATTCGACGGACAGTTCGACGGGCAGCTGGCTCGATTTCTACGACGCGGCCGGCCAGTATCCCACTGTAAACGGCGCACCCCCGGAAAACAGTTCGAGCAGCCCCGCGGATTACGAAGCGTCTGACTTGAACGTGAATGCGGTGATTTGGCCCAGCTCGGGCGCGCACGCCATCGATTCGGCGGTTCCGCAAATTCCGGGAACTATCAACTACGGATACGACCCCTCGACTCCCCGCCAAAACGGACCCATTACCGAGACGTTTGAATCGAATTTCAGCGGGGTGACGGCCGATGGCGACTGGGCGCTGTATCCCTACATGAACTTCGGCAATGTTGAGACGATTGCCGGAGGCTGGTGCGTTGTTCTGACGATTAACACCGGCAATCCGACTGTGACCACGATAACCTCGACGGCGAACCCGCAGGTGGCGAAGCAGTCCGTGAGCTTGACTGCCGCTGTGACTTCGGACGGGTCGGCGGTGACGACGGGCGGAACCGTTACATTCGAGGAGAACGGCGTCACACCGCAGGGCGTGACCAGCCCGAACAACGTGGTGAACGTGAATACCAGCAGCGGGGATGCCAGTCTCACGCCGGGAGTGATTTCGTCATCGGTGCTGATTGGTGAAAGCGGTAGTGACACGTACATGACGGTGTACGAGGGCGATTATGAGTTTACGGGCGATTACAGCGGTACGTCGTCGGACAACGCGAGCCAGGGAACGTTCTACCAGCGGTTTAACAACAACGCTGCGTATTCAGCTGGATCGAGTGGGTCGATCAATGCCTGCAACGCGGGCCCGGTGATCACCGGCGAAGGAGTGTCGGGTGGGTTCACGCCGAATCCTTCGCTCATCACTGCCGCGGGTATTCCCGGCACGATCAACACGATGACGCTGACGCTGAATGGGTTCTGGAGCAACGGCGACGACACGATTTCAAACACGAGCGCGTTGGTGGAGGGCCCGACGGGGGCGAACTTGGACTTCTTCTCGCAAACGGGCAGTGCCACCACCATTCTGGGAACCGCGGACTCACCGACGCCGGATGGGGCCTTCACGTTTGAAGACAGCGCGAGCGGCACGGTGCCGCAATCGACTTACAGTCCGGGGTCATTCAAGCCGACGAGCTATAGCAGCCCGCACACGTTCATATCCAGTGCGAGCGGGTTCTATCCTGTGCCCGGGACAATCACCTATGCGCAGCCGGCTGGGAGCGGCACATTTGCAAACGTGTTTGACAGCACGAATCCGAATGGGAACTGGAAACTGTTCTTCAACGACACTGGCGCTGGAGGGGCGGAAGGCGCGCAGACCGGATGGTGCATCAATTTCAAGGAAAACCCGGTCACGGTATCGGCGGACGCCAGCCACACGGGAACGTTTGAAGCGAGCGAGACGAATGCGCAGATCACTGCCAACATCAGCGTTGCCAGCAACACGGGTCCCACGGGCGATCCGCTGGGTACGAATCCGCTGACGGTGAAGGACACGCTAGACTCGAATTTTACGTTTGTCAATACCGGGGTGGGTACTTGGGGCACAGGCTGGAGTTGCAGTGCTTCCGGGCAAAACGTCACCTGCACCAACGATTCGGCGGTTGCCGAGAGCGGCAGCTATCCGGAGCTGACCATCAGCGTGAACGTGGCTGCGAGTCCGACGTCGAACAGCGTCTCGAACCAGATGACACTGAGCGGGGCGGGCATCACCGCTGTTTCGTCGAATACTGACACGATTGCCATCGACGAGCCGCCCACGTTCACCAGCGGCACAAGCACCACCTTCACCGTTGGAACCGCGGGTTCCTTCACCGCGACCGCGACCGGTACCCCGGCGCCAACCTTTACCGAAACAGGCAATCTGCCCACCGGCGTCAGCTTGAGCAGCGCAGGCCTTCTCAGCGGCACACCGGCTTTCGGCACAGGCGGTTCCTACCCGATCATCATCACCGCGGCAAACGGCACCACCAACGCCACGCAGGACTTCACGCTGACGGTGAACCAGGCTCCGTCGATCACCAGCGGTAGCAGTACCACCTTTACGGTAGGCACATCCGGCTCATTCACCGTGACCAGCGCGACAGGGACCTACCCCACGGCGACGTTCACCGAGACTGGAAATCTGCCCACCGGCGTTACCCTCTCCACAGCTGGAGTGCTGTCTGGTGCGCCGGCTGCCGGTACGGGCGGTACCTACCCAATCATCGTCACGGCGGCAAACGGCACCACCAACGCCACGCAGAACTTCACGCTGACGGTGAACCAGGCTCCGTCGATCACCAGCGGTAGCAGCACCACCTTTACGGTGGGCACAGCCGGCTCCTTCAATGTGACCGCCGCGACAGGGACCTACCCCTCCACGACGTTCACCGAAACCGGAAACCTGCCCACCGGCGTCAGCTTGAGCAGCGCAGGCCTTCTCAGCGGCACACCGGCTTTTGGCACAGGCGGTTCCTACCCGATCATCATCACCGCGGCAAACGGCACCACCAACGCCACACAGAACTTCACGCTGACGGTGAACCAGGCTCCGTCGATTACCAGTGGTAGCGGCACTACCTTTACCGCCAGCGCGGCCGGCTCGTTCACCGTGACCACCGCCACAGGGACCTTCCCCACCGCGACATTTAGCGAGACCGGAAATCTGCCCAGCGGCGTCACCTTCGTCGACCACGGGAACGGAACCGCGACCATTTCTGGCACAGCGGGTCTGGCAGGCTCATACCCCATCACCATCACCGCGCAGAACGGCGTCTTACCGAACGGTACGCAGACCTTCACGTTGACCGTCAATCCAGGGGCAGCGACACACCTTGTGATTCCCGGCGGACCGGAACCGTTCTACACCGCATTCGGCTTCACAATTACCGCTGAAGACGCCGCAGGGAACGTTGCGACCTCATACAACGGAACAGTAGCCTTCACCAGCTCCGATCCCGGATTCGTCAATCTTGGCCCGATCACTCTGGTCAATGGACAAGGCACTCAGACTGGCGTACTTAAAACCGCCGGCACAGACACCATTACAGCCACGGACACAACCAATCCTTCAATTACCGGCACGGGCATCTTTACCATCCAGCCAGGCGCGGCAACACATATTGGGCTAATCGCACCGCCGTCGACTCATGTCGGTTCACCCATCAGCGTCACCTTGACCGCCTATGATCTTTACGGCAATGTGGCCACCAGCTACGGCGGCACGGTCGTCTTCACTAGCAGCGATCCCAGCGCTATCCTCCCCGGAAGCAGCGCAATCACGAACGGAACCGGCACCTTCTCCGCAACCATGGAAACGGTCGGCTCGCAAACCATCACGGCAACAGATTCGGTGAACAGCCTCTCGGCGAGTACCGGGAGTATCAGCGTTTCCGTTCCCGCCCTTGTTGTGACAACAGCGAGTGACGATACGGGATCCGCCTCGAATTGCACCGTCCAGACCACGCCTGGCACAGGTACGGATGCTTCGTGCAGCCTGCGCGACGCCCTGCTTGAGTCTGCGAGCCTCGGCTCCGGAAGCATCACCTTCGACTCGACAAAATTTGCCACAGCGCAGACCATCACGCTGAGCAACGGCACGCTGACGATTCCCTCGAATACCTCCATCAACGGGGCAACCTCCGGCACTGGGGCGACACTGGCGAACCTGGTAACGGTGAATGGCGCAGGCGCATCTTCGGTCTTCACCGTCGCCTCGGGTGCGATAGGCGACAGCATCAATGGACTGATCGTCACAGGCGGATCGACGGGTGCCAGTGGCGGCGGCATATCAAACATTAACGGTGGCACGCTGACGATAAACAACAGCACCATCTCGGGAAATTCCGCGAATGGCGAATTTGGCGGCGGCGTCTCGAACACCGGCACACTCACACTGAAGAACAGCACCGTCTCCGGTAATTCAGCGACCACTGGGCAGGGCGGCGGCATCTTCAATAGCGGCACGCTGACCGTAACCAACAGCACCATCTCTGGGAATTCGGCATCAGGCGGCGCCGGTGGCGGCATCATGAATATCGGCGGCGGAACGTTAACAGCGACCGACAGCACAATCTCCGGAAATACGGCAACGGGCGGTGGCGGCATTTACGCCATCGGAACCACGGTCAACCTGGCCAACACCATCGTCTCTGGCAATACGGCGGATGCCGATATCGATGGCAGCATCAATGACAACGGCGGCAACCAGGTTGGCGTCGCCGGCATCAATCTGGCTCCCTTGGGAAGCTACGGTGGCCCCACGCAGACCATGCCGGCTCTGCCTGGCAGCCCGGCTATCTGCTTCGGTACTTTGACCAACTGGAACGCGGCCAGCCTGACCGCTGACCAGCGCGGCTTCGGTCTCCTCTCCACATACTGCCCGGCGGGTTCAGTCGACTCCGGAGCGGCGCAAACCAATTACGCGATTGCCTTCACCACCGAACCCCCTGCCAGCGCCGGCGCCGGAGCATCGCTGTCTCCAGCACCGGTAGTGACCTTGACTGAAAGTGGCTCCGTCTTCGCGCCTGCCACCAGCGCCGTCAACATGACTGACGCCGATAGCGCCCTGTCCGGCGGAACAAACTCGGCAGCACTTTCATCGGGAATGGCCACCTTCACCAATCTCATCATCGCCTCGATTGAATCCGGCGACAAGCTGACCGCATCTCTCAGCCTGAACCCGAACCTCTCTCCAGCGTTGATCCTCATGTCGCAGCCAAGCACCGGAATAACCGTCAGCGGACTGGCCACGATGATCTCTCCCACTCCAGGACTGGGCACCGTCCTCCCCGCAACCAATGTGACCTTCCAGTGGGGCGCTGGGTCAGGGGTCACCGAATATCGGCTCGATCTTGGCACTACTGGACCGGGTTCACAGAATCTCGTGGTTTACGAGGGCGAGAATACTTCGGACACCGTGTCCAACCTGCCCGCAAACGGCGTAACGTTGTACGCAAGACTCTCTTCCTATATCAACGGAGCCTGGCTGTCTAACGACTACGTCTATACCGAGAGCCCCACGCCGACATCGGCCACACTTACTACGCCCACACCGGGACCAAGCACGGTGCTCGGCGCCAGCAATGTGCCCTTCCAGTGGACTTCGGGAACGGGGGTCACACTCTACCAACTCAGCCTCAGCGCCATTGCACCTGGTCAAAGCGAGCTGTTCATATTCCAAGGCACAGCAGCCTCTGCGACCGTGCCCGCCCTGCCCGCAAAGGGTCAGGTAGTCTACGCAAGGCTCTCTTCCTATATCAACGGAGCTTGGCAGTTTAACGACTATCAATATACCGAAAGCGGTTCGAGCACATTGGCAGTGCTCACATCTCCCACGCCGGGACTGAGCACCGTGCTGGGCACCAGCGATGTGACCTTCCAATGGACTGCCGGGACGGGGATCACCGAATATGAGCTCATCCTTGGTACCGGTGCGCCGGGCGCACAGGATCTGTTTGTATACAAAGGCGCGGCTACTTCCGTGATCGTGCCCACCCTGCCCGCGAACGGCGCAATAGTCTACGCAAGGCTCTATTCAAAAGTTGGCGGAACCTGGGTGTCTAACGACTACAAGTACTATAACGACTACGCGTACACCGAAGGCGGCACTTCCGTTCCGGCGGCGCTTACCTCGCCTACGCCGGGCCTCGGTACCGTGCTCGGAACAAGCAATGTATCCTTCCAGTGGAACGCCGGTACAGGAGTGTCTCTCTACGAGTTGACCCTCGGCACCATCGGGCCCGGCGCCAGCGATCTCTACTTATACAAAGGCACGGCTACTTCCGCCAGTGTGTCCACCCTGCCCTCAATCGGCGTAACTGTCTACGCAAGGCTCTATTCTTATATCAACGGAGCCTGGCAGCACAACGACTACGTCTACACCGAGTTCGGCACCACCGTTCCTGCCGTGCTCCAATCTCCCACGCCGGGACTGAGCACTGTGCTGGGAACCAGCAATGTGTCATTCCAATGGTCCGCCGGCACTGGGGTAACCCTCTACCAACTCAATCTCAGCACCATTGCGCCCGGTCAAAGCGAGCTATTTATATACAAAGGCTCGGCCACTTCTCAGACCGTGCCCTCCCTCCCGGCAAACGGTGCAAAAGTCTACGCAAGGCTCTACTCAAATATCAACGGAGCCTGGAAGTATAACGATTACGTCTATACCGAACAGTAGTGCCGCAGGCCGTACTGTAAGCACCTGGGACGCTCTTCGGAGATCTCAGCTCATGCTGAATCAAGAGCGTTTCCAGGTTTTGCGGGTGTTGGAAACGCGGATAGGGTGATTGTCGTGGTTGACAGAATGGTTTGCATTCTGCCTCCACAAAGTTAATGAACGATAAAGGACGTTATCACACGCCTATGACTCTGCGATCTCTGACCGCCGATGACTTGCTGCAGCAGGATTTGGCGACGCTTGGCGGATTCTGCTTACGTATCGGAAAAGCTATGACGGCCTGAACACGGTCTCCCAGCATGCCGGGCTGCATGGCACTGATTTCGGAGAGACACCTGGGCGAGTCGCAAGTAGTCGAATCGCCGGATTTCGACGCATTTCAGGAAGAGTGTTATTTGGCCACCGCAATGCTCACCCGTACCTAATCGAGGGTCAGCCTCCCAAGCTGAATGCCGCCGGTTCGATCCCGGTCTCCCGCTCCAAAAGAATGAGGAACATGTTTTCTCTGCGGCGAGCTCTTGGAGCAATTGCGATCGAGAGAAGGATCAAGGCGCTCCCGACGCCGCTAGCGGCCGCTGGCTGCTACGGTATAGTTGGACTCAGGCATGCCGTCGGAATCGCACACTAAAACTGTACTCATTCACTTCTCTGGACCCGACGCACCCGGGCTAACCGCAGCCCTTACCGGGATCCTCGCACAGAATGACGTGAACATTCTCGACATTGGGCAGGCGGTGGTGCATGAAAACCTTGCCCTCGGAATTCTGATTGAGGTTCCCACGGGAAGCAGCCTGGCTTCGCTCAAATTGGCACTCCAGAACCGCGCAACGGAACTCGGTCTCCATTCGCATTTCAGAATGATTCCGAAGGATGCGGTGAAACATTGGGGCTTCGGTCTTCGATCGAATCACTTCATCATTACCGTGCTGGGGCGTTCGATCACCGCCGAACAACTGGCGCAAGTGAGCTCAATCATCTCCGCCCACCAAATGAACATCGATCGGATCGACCGCCTCTCGCGTCAGCTTACGCCAGAAGCCGAGCCAGCGAACGCATGCGTGGAACTGGCTGTCAGCGGCGAGCCCTCCCGCGAGGTGGCAATGCGTGCGGAGTTCCTTGCCGCTGCCCAGAGGCTATCCATCGATATTGCATTCCAGCGGGAAAGCATCTTCCTCCGCAATCGCCGGCTCTTTGCATTCGACATGGATTCGACGCTCATTCAGGGCGAAGTGATTGACGAGCTCGCAAAGATGGCCGGGGTTGGAGATGAGGTGGTCCGGATTACCGAAGCAGCGATGCGCGGAGAGCTGGGATTTGATGAGAGTTTTAGTCGCCGTGTCGCCCTTCTCAAGGGACTCTCCGCCGAGCGCGTTCACAGTCTGCTTGATACGATTCCGCTGGCCGAAGGGGCCGAGCGACTTGTGCAAACGCTGCGGCTGCTTGGTTACAAGACGGCGATTCTCTCAGGCGGCTTCACATTCTTTGCTCGATCGCTGCAGGAGCGTCTGGGAATTGATACGGTTCATGCCAATGAACTGGAAATTGCCGATGGAAAGGTGACCGGCCGGGTAATTCCTCCGATCATTAACGGAACTCGCAAAGCATTGCTACTGGGTGAAATCGCGCGCAGTGAGGGAATTTCGCTTGAACAGGTTGTCGCAGTCGGCGATGGCGCCAATGACATTCCCATGCTCAGCCTTGCCGGCATGGGCATAGCTTACCGCGCCAAACCGCTCGTCCGCCAAAGTGCCGACCAGTCGATTTCCAATCTCGGGCTTGATGGGCTGCTCTATCTTTTGGGAGTTCGAGACCGCGACCTTCAGCACTACGAGGCGCGGAAAGTCAACGAGGCGCTGAGCCCAGAACGGGCGTAAGCGTGATTTCATCCACGACGATCCGGGCGATTTGCCGGCACCATCTAATTCTTTGCCGGAGCCGTGGCGGGCGTTTTTGCAACGGGCGGAGGCACCACGATCCTGGCTAGCTTGATGCTATCGAGAAGTGGGAACTCCTTATCGAGATAAGGCTTGCCTTCGGCCTGAATGCGGCCCTGATCAGGAGTCTGTCCGTAGCCCGCGTAGAGTTTTTCCACCACGTCCATGCCTTCAATCACGGTGCCGAAGGGAGAGAAACCCATCCCGTCGAGCCGCGCGTTCTCACCCAGGTTGATGAATAGCTGCGTGGTGCGGGTGTTTGGTCCACGGCTCGCGAAAGTGACTGAACCCTTGTGATTGGACTGGGTCACTGGATCGTCCTGGATCTCCGCATCCTTCCAGACCTTATTGACGGCTGGACTTGGGCTGAGGCCGAACTGAACGACGAAATCAGGCACGACGCGGAAGAAGTGTCCGTTATTGAAGAAGCCATTCTTGGCGAGATTGTAGAAACGGTCGGCGCCAAACGGGGACCACTCCCGGTGCACTTCAACTACGAACGGGCCTTTGGTGGTGAGGAAACGGACTTTGAACTCAGCGGGAGCCTTCGCTTTGAGTAGTGCCGGATTCAGGAGTGCGCGACTAACGGGCGCGACGGGTTTCTTCGCGGCATGCACGGACGCGGTTGCGGTTTGTGGCGCCACAGGCTGCTGAGAATAAAGCGGAGCGGCAAGCGCGGCAAGGGCGAGGAGCGAAACGGAAATAGCATTCATAGCTCGCAAAGTATAGCAGCCGAAGCCGCGTCTGATCAGCGTATTCATGGCCCTTCGCTCTCCTTGATCTTGACGACGAAAGCGGTGAACGTGCCTTCGCCAGCCACCAGCATCTGATGAGGCAAGCCTGCCGGGACATGAGCCAAGTCGCCTGCCCGCAATTCCTGCCGCGAGCCGCCCTCGATTCGTTCGCCCCGCGTTTCTCCCGGTCCGATTGTTCTTGCCCCGGATATTGTGCCTCCGGTCACCAGGGTTGCCTTCCCGGCGAGGACCTGGAAGATGTCGGCGAATCTCTCATGCAGTTCCGCCTCGCCATCGCGGCTGCGAAACGAAAGCATTGTCACGTGGCCTGGGTACCGCTTCAGGGTCTCGCTGGCCTGCCCGTCGCTGGCCTTCGCGAGTTTGCGGAGATAGGCCGCACGCTCCAGCAGAATCGCAGGCGTCCAGTGATCCAGATGCGGAGGTTCCTTGCTGAGACCCTTGACGCGCCTCATGGCTGGGGCTATCTCCTTTTCCGCTGGAAGAAGCTCCTTGAGAATCTGCTCCGAGTATTTGTCCATGTTTTCCTTCTCAACTCCGTTCTGCGAAAGGAATAGCCCGTCCTAAAGAGAATTGGCCAGTTCCTTCGCGCGCTTGAATATTGCGACGAACATGGGACGCGTTAACTTGCCCGTGTTCGTGTTTTGCAGCGATGGATGATAAGTTGCGATCACATGCAGCCCATTTGGCAGGGTGTACTCCGCACCGTGGCTGAATGTAAAGCCGGTTCTCGCTTTCAACAACCCTGTGCGCACGGCATGTGCCAGCAAGCCGTCAAACGAAATCTTGCCCAGGCATACGACCACGCGCAGGTCCGTAAGATGCATCAACTCTTGTTCCAGCCACGGAGCGCAATTACGCTGCTCCTCGGGCGTGGGCTTGTTGCCGGGCGGAGCGCAGCGCACCACAGCGCTGATCCAAAGATCGGTGAGGCTCATGCCGTCGTTGCGAGAAACCGCATGTGGCTGCGAGGCAAACCCGGTTTCATGGAGCACGGGAAAAAGAAAATCGCCGGAGCCGTCGCCAGTGAAAGGGCGGCCGGTGCGGTTGGAACCGTGTGCTCCCGGGGCCAGGCCGAGCGCCAGCACACGCGCATTGGGATCTCCGAACGAAGGCACGGGCTTGCCCCAGTATTCCCAATCTCGATAGGCCTTTTTCCTTATCCTCGCTACTTCCGCGCAATAAGCCCGCAGGTTGGTGCAGCGCTCGCAGGCCACGATGCGTTCATTGACGACGGCCAGCGGCGATGGATGGGGCATGACTAAATTTTAAGGGATTGGGCACCCGCCCCGTTTGCTCACCGATCGATGAGCGCCTTCATGACGGACGTATAGCGCTCGCCTGCCGCTGCGTCTGGCGGGAATACGGCTTCCAGTTCGAGAACCAGTTCCGGCGCCAGGGCCAGGTCAACGGCGGCTGCGTTTTCTTCAAGGTATTTGCGTCGCTTGGTGCCGGGCATGGGGACAATGTCCTCGCCTTGAGAAAGCACCCAGGCCAATGCTAGCTGGCTGGCAGTTACTCCGGCTTCTGTGGCCAGCTTCTTTACTTTGTCCACGAGTTCAAGGTTGCGGGCAAGGTTTTCGCCCTGGAAGCGGGGGTGGAGGCGGCGGGTGTCATCCGGGTCGAAGTCGTCAGGGGACTTGATGGCGCCGGTGAGGAATCCACGGCCGAGGGGGCTGTAGGCTACGAATCCTATGCCGAGTTCGCGGCAGGCTGGAATCACTTCGGGTTCCGCATCGCGGGTCCAGAGGGAGAGCTCGGTTTGGAGGGCGGTGATGGGATGGATGCGGGAGGCGCGGGCGAGGGTAGCCGGTGAGGCTTCAGACAGACCGAGGAAGCGGACCTTGCCCTCTTCCACCAGGCGCGCCATGGCGCCTACGGTCTCTTCGATGGGCGTATTGGGATCGACGCGATGCTGGTAGTAGAGGTCGATGGTCTCGATGTCGAGGCGGCGGAGGCTGCCTTCGACGGAGGCTCGCACGTAGGCTGGGCTGCCGTCTACACCGCGCTTGTTCGGGTCGCTCGGGTCGCGCACGATGCCGAACTTGGTGGCCAGGAAGACGTCGTTCCGGCGGCCCTTAATGGCGCGGCCTACCAGCACCTCATTGGTGTGCGGTCCGTAGGCGTCGGATGTATCGAGGAAGTTGATGCCCAGTTCCAGCGCGCGATCGATGGTGGCGATCGACTCGTATTCGTCGCGGCCGCCGTAAAAGTCGCTCATGCCCATACAACCCAACCCGATGGCGGAAACCTCGGGACCGTTCTTGCCCAGTCTGCGTTTCTTCATGCTTCGCTCCTCGCTGTCATATCCTCTCAGATGAGAGGGATTCCATCGTGGATGCAACGTTGTGCGAAAGCATGTTGTCGGTTGCGATTGAGGAAGCGCGACTGGGGCTGGCGGAGGGCGGAATTCCGATTGGTGCAGCCATCTTCAAACGGACTGGCGAGCTGGTGAGCCGGGGGCATAACCGCCGCATCCAGCAGGGCGACCCCAGTGTTCACGGGGAGACGGATGCGTTTCGCCGCGCGGGGCGGCAGCGCAGCTATCGCGACCTGGTGATGGTGACGACACTTGCCCCGTGCTGGTATTGCAGCGGGTTGGTTCGGCAGTTCCGGTTTGGGACGTTAGTGGTCGGCGAGAGCCGCACTTTTGCTGGTGGGCTCGACTGGCTTCGTGAGAATGGCGTGGATGTGATTGAGCTGGATAATGGCGAGTGCCGCGAGATGATGGAGGCGTATATTGCTGCGCATCCACAGGTGTGGAATGAGGATATTGGAGAAGAGTGAAAGAAAGTTCTACATTCAGAGTTCTGAGTTCAAAGTGGTCAGTTGTTAGTGCTCCCTGCTCTTCGCCTGACGAAGTATAGTGTTAGGCCGGCGGCGATGTAGGCGAGATAAATCCATGGGAGACGTGCGTGGTTCGCGTCGGCTGCGGACTGTATATCGAAAATCACGATCAGTATCATGACCAACACGGTAGTCACGCTGACGGCGGTGATCCAATGTGAATGCTGACCGAGGGCGCGGCGCGCGAAGGGCAACGCCACGGCTACCAGCGCATAGGCCGTGAGAAATCCAAAGACTGAGAGCGACCCCAGCAGGTCATACATATCTGAGCCGGTCACACCACGCAGAGCCATCGTCACAGTGGCCGCGAACATCAAGCTTGCGGACAACGCAATCGCTGTGCCTGGGGTGCCATGCCGCTTGTTGGTGCGCTCCAATGCGCGATGCAGCATTTTGCCGTGCGCCATGCGCAACAGCACTCGGGCGGCTGCCGTGGTGCAGGCCAGCACGCAGGCAAACATGCTGACGAACGCGCCAACGTCAACGGCCACGCCCAGCGGCGAGATGCCCGCCTTCAATGCGAGCAGGTGCAATGGGCTGGTTGATTCGCTGAGTTTGGATGACTCTCCGCGGAACCCCAGCACCTCAGAGTAGGAACACAGCATGAAGAACACGCCGGCCAGAATGGCGCACTGAATCACCGCGCGTGGAATGGTGCGCAGCGGCTCGCGCGCCTCATTGCCGAGGGTGGTGGCGCTCTCAAATCCCACAAAGCTGAACATGGCCAGCACGAGCGCGGGCCCCAATGAAAAAGTCGTTGTGCCTTTCAGGCGAAGCTGGTCCAGATCAAATTGGAAACCGAAGCGGTACACCATCACGGCCAGCACGATGAGAATCAAGCTGACAGACACCACTTCAATCCAAAGCATGAGCTCGGCTGAGAGCTTGACGTCGCGGTAGGCGACCCATCCGGCGACGGCGCAGACGAGAGCAAGCGTGCCAAGAGTGGGAGGCGTCCAGTGAAAGAATTGCTGCGACAGAAGGCCGACATAGTAGAGCGCGCCGCCGGCCACTGATGCGCCGGTGGCGAGATAGGCCAGCAACAAGCCCCAGGCGGCCACCACGCCGAAGACGGGCGGCAGCGTGTCTGACGCGTAGGAATAGAGCGAGCCGGGCGAGGCCGACAGGCGCGCGAAACGGCTGACGCAGAAGCCCACCAGCAGAGTTGCGGCGGTGGCCAGAAGGTAGACGAACCAGGTTGCGTTGCCGGCCAGGGCGAAGACCAGCGGAATGGTGAGGGACGGCGAAGTGGACGGCGCCATGGCGGATACGGACTGGGCGAGGGTTTCCAGGGGGCCAAGCACGCCGGTGTGGAGGCCGTAATTCTCGGCTCCGCCTTGCTGCGGGTACACTTCGACTTGGGTCTGGCCCGCCACGGGTCCGCCTTTCATGCCTTGTCTTGAGTGCCTTGATTGTCTGTTGAGTCTAGAGGATTGCGAGGTTGCTCTAGTCTTGCGCTGATCCCGGCCTTAGGTCAAGAATATTGGCTGCGCGAAACGGGGCTGTTTGTTGCCATTTCATGGCGAAAACAGGTTGAAATCGGTCTAAAAGCGGCGTTTTTCGAGGGTGTTTGTTTACCCTTATGATAACAGGGTGGCCTTCGACATTTTCTTGCAACCACTTTATTTCGTTCACCTTACGTCCATTTTTCTGCGGGCAGGTGGCGAAAAGGGGGTAATTTGAGGGGGGAGGGGGTGGGTATGCGTGTTTTTTTGGCGGTTTGGAGCGTGGGAGATGGGTGGAATTTGAGGGTTGGCATGCAGCTATTGTGCGCGGTTGCGGCGTAATTTTCGGCAAACGGGATGTGCTGGGACGGGTGCGCCGGATTGGCAGAAACCTATAATGTCAGCAATGCTTATTGTTCGGTTGTTGGTGGTGCTGGTTGTTGCGGCGGCGTTGCCCGGTTTGTCGGCGGCGGCGCAGCAGGTTTGGGAGATGCAGGAGTCGGGGACTACGGCGGGGCTGCGTGGGATTGATTCGGTGGATGGGACTGTGGCCTGGGCTAGCGGGACGGGCGGGACGGTGCTGAAGACTGTTGACGGTGGGGCGCATTGGACGCGGTGCGCGGTGCCGGATGGGGATAAGGATGGATCGACACTGGATTTTCGCGGGGTGCAGGCTTGGGATGCGACAACTGCGATTGTTATGGCGAGTGGGCCGGGGGATAAGAGCCGACTCTATAAGACGAAGGATGGATGCAGATCTTGGAAGCTTCTCTTGATAAACAAAGACAAAGAAGGATTCTGGGATGGCTTTTTAATCCAGGAGAAGCAACTGGGCTGGCTTCTTGGGGACCCGGTACGCGGGCGCTTCACGCTCCTTGGAAGCACTGACGGTGGCTTGACATGGACCCTACAAAGGAATAGCGGGTTGGATACCGCCGGCCCTCCTCGAGGTGCGTTTGCGGCGAGCAACACCGCCTTAGCGGCACAGTTCGGAGAAATATGGTTTGTGAGCGGCGGCCAAGGTGGAGCATTGTCGTACAACGGAAATGAAACCAAGATATGCCTCGACGATTGTCCGTCGGGATGGAATCGCGATGGGAAATCTTATGCGTGGCGTACTGCCTCAATCCCGATCGGAAGTAACGAAGAGGCCTCGGGAGCGTTTTCCCTCGGGATTCGAATGGCGCCCATTGAGGGAGGCAAAAGGGAATACCGAATCGTTGCCGTAGGCGGCGAGTACACCAAACCCAACGACTCAACTGGCACCGCCGCGTGGTCCTCCGATGGCGGGAAGACCTGGACTGCTTCCTCAATTGGACCGCATGGTTATCGCTCATCTGTGCAGTGGTCTGAGTCGCTGAAAGTCTGGATTACTGCGGGGACCAATGGGTCTGACATTAGCCGCGATGATGGGAAGACTTGGAAGCCGCTGGATGATGGGAATTGGAATGCTTTGTCGTTGCCGTTTGTGGTTGGGCCGAATGGGCGAATTGCTCGGCTGAATCCGGCGGCTCTGCCGCGGGCGAAATGATGGGATTGTTCCCGAGTGACGGCGTGACGTGATGGCAGTGGCGGGTCTCATGATGAAGTTCCATCGCCCCTCCGGGGCTTGGATTTCTTTTGGGCGGCTTACCCCGGGTTCTCGTCCACTCGCTTGGCGAGCGGACTTCACCCGGGGCTAACTTCCGTCGCTCCCTCCGGGAGCTCTTGTGTTCTCTTCGGGATCGTCAAATTGTCGCTCAGGGTGGAAATGGTTTCGGCTATGGTGACTCCGCAGGGGCTAAACCGACATCTTTTTGTGGCTTTCTTCGGCACGGGATCCAGAGGGCGCCCTGCCATGCCCTGATACAAAGCGCCCCCGGACCGAAACAGTATTCTTGCCGAGCTAAAAATCTCGTCCGGGCCTAAAGGCCGGACCATTTTGCTTTCTTTTCAGGAGGCTGAAGCCCCCTGCTCCCTCCGTTTAGATCCCTCGCGCTAACTCCTCGCTCAGGCCGTGAGTCCAGAACCATCCCCCGTCTGTAATACCACTTTCGTACTGAGGATTTTCGACGGCATAGGCCGGATTTGTGCCTCATGCGCATCGAATACGGTAAAATTGGAGTACCGGATGACTCAAACCTCTCCAGCGGCTGCCAGCCAGGCCTTCCGCTCCACGCGGGAGACAGAGTTGCGGGCGCCGATCATTGAAGTCAATAACCTGGAAAAGACTTACAAGACTCCGCACGGGACTCTTAACCTGTTTGCCGGCTTGAATTTGCAGGTGGAACGCGGCGAGATGGTGGCCATTGTGGGCCAGTCCGGGGCAGGAAAAAGCACACTTTTGCACATTCTGGGGGCTCTTGATGCTCCCTCCGCAGGAACTGTATACTGCGCGTCAACCAACGTGGCCAAACTCTCCCCACGCGAGGCGGCGGCGTTCCGCAACCGGGAAATCGGCTATGTGTGGCAGTTTCATTATCTTCTGCCGGAGTTTACGGCGCTGGAAAACGTAGCCATGCCGCTGCTGGCGCGCGGTGCTCAAAAGAAAGAGGCTATGCAATTGGCGGCTAACTGGCTCAGGGAAGTGGACCTGGAGGATCGCGGGGGACACAGGCCCGGCGAACTGTCAGGGGGCGAGCAGCAACGCGTGGCGCTGGCGCGCTCGCTCGTCAACAATCCCCGCGTGCTGCTGGCCGATGAGCCTACCGGCGACCTGGATCAGACGACAGCAGGCCGCGTTTTTGACCTGGTGGAACGTTTGCACGCAAGCCATGGCCTGACCTCAATACTGGTGACGCATAACCTTGACCTTGCGGCACGTTGTACACGAGCCTTGAAACTGGAGAGCGGACGCCTGGTTCCGTTGGGCGCGGCGCCGCAAACGTGAGTAAATCCTGCAACTTCAGGGATGAAAAGCACCTTTTACCCGAGTTTTTGAGTCTTATCTAAGTAAGCAGTCTGGAAGGGGATGACGGGTCATCTGCAACCAGGTTGCCAGTGCAGGATGGGAGTCTCCCGAGCAGCAGGACCGCCGGGGAACGATGGAGCGGAAGATGAGCTCCTGAACCATCTACAAGGGCTGTTCGGGGACAGGAAGACAATTTCCATGGGGTCTCCGGCGGCGAGTTGAAGAAAAGGGGCACGAGCGAAGAGGGCCGAGGCCGGCGATTTAACCGGACGGCTACTTAAGCCGATAGCCTGCTGCAGAGGGAGAACACAATGTTCGAACGCTATACGGAGAAGGCACGGCGTGTGATCTTCTTCGCGCGATATGAGGCCAGCCAGTTTGGTTCGCCCTATATCGAGACCGAGCACCTGCTGCTTGGCCTGCTGCGCGAGGACAAGGCTCTGACCAACCGCTTTCTGCGCTCCCATGCTTCGGTGGAGTCGATCAGGAAGCAGATTGAAGCGCATACAACGATTCGCGAAAAGGTTTCGACGTCTGTGGACCTGCCGCTTTCAAACGAGTGCAAGCGGGTGCTGGCGTATGCGGCGGAAGAGGCCGAGCGGCTTGGGCACAAGCATATTGGGACTGAACATTTGCTGCTGGGGCTGCTGCGCGAAGAAAAATGCTTTGCGGCGGAGATTCTGCAGGAGCGCGGTTTGAAGCTGGCGCAGATTCGCGATGAGCTGGCGCGCGTGACGCAGGAGAAAGCGCCGGCGCAGGCACGGCAGCGCGAGTCGAGTTTGCTGGCTGAGTTCAGCCGCGACTTGACGCAAGCGGCAATGGATGGGCAGCTTGATCCGCTGGTGGGGCGGGATGGAGAACTCGAGCGTGTGATTCAGATTTTGTGCCGCCGGACCAAAAATAACCCGGTGCTGATTGGCGAGCCGGGTGTGGGCAAGACCGCGATTGTGGAAGGGCTTGCGCAGCGCATTGCCGATGGCGAAGTGCCGAGCTTCCTGGCGGACAAGCGCGTGCTTGGGCTGGACCTTTCGCTGATTGTTGCGGGCACCAAGTATCGCGGACAGTTTGAAGAGCGGCTGAAGACGATCATGAAAGAGCTGATGGAGAATCAGAACTCGATCGTGTTTATCGACGAGCTGCACACGCTGGTGGGGGCTGGATCGGCGGAAGGTTCGCTGGACGCGGCGAATATTCTGAAGCCGGCGCTGAGCCGCGGCGAGATTCAGTGCATTGGCGCGACCACGCCGGCTGAGTATCGCAAGTCGATTGAGAAGGACCGGTCGCTGGAACGGCGCTTCCAGGCTGTGAAGGTGCCGCCTCCGAATGAGACGGACGCAATCAAGATTATTCACGGTATCAAGGACCGGTATGAAAAGTTTCACGCGGTGAGCTACACGGATGCGGCGATTGAATTCGCGGTGTCGCATTCGAATCGTTATATTCCGGATCGGTTTTTGCCGGACAAGGCGATCGATCTGATTGACGAGGCCGGCGCGCGGGTAAAGCTGCGTCAGACTTCGCTGCCGGAAGAGATTACCGAAGTTCAGAAGCGGATCAAGTTTATTGTGCATCGCATGGACTCGGCGATTGCGAATCACGAGTTTGAGAAGGCACGGTTCTATAGCGACGAAGAACGCAAGGAACGCGAGAATCTGCGCGCGCTGCGCGACAAGTATCACCTTGATGACTCGGCTGCGGGCATTGTGGGCCGCGAAGACATTGAGGATGTGGTGAGCCGGTGGACGGGCGTTCCGGTGACCAGCATCAAGGAAGAAGAGACGCAGAAACTGCTGCGCGTGGAAGGCGAGTTGCACAAGCGCGTGATTTCGCAGGAGAAAGCGATCTCCGCGCTGGCACGGGCGATTCGCAGATCGCGTGCGGGCTTGAAGTCGCCACATCGTCCAATCGGAAGCTTCCTGTTCCTGGGGCCGACGGGCGTGGGCAAGACGGAGATGGCGCGGACGCTGGCTAATTTCCTGTTTGGATCGGACAAGGCGCTGATCCGCTTTGATATGTCGGAGTTCATGGAGAAGCATTCGGTGTCGAAGCTGATTGGTTCGCCTCCGGGATACGTGGGCTACGAGGAAGGTGGCCAGTTAACGGAACGCGTGAAGCGCTCGCCTTATTCGGTTGTGCTGCTGGATGAAATTGAGAAGGCGCATCCGGATGTGTTCAACATTCTGCTACAGGTTTTTGAAGACGGGCAGTTAACGGACGGGCTTGGGAACACGGTCGATTTCAAGAACGTGATTCTGATCATGACGTCGAACATTGGTGCGCGGCACTTGATGAAGAAGCAGGGGCTCGGGTTCCAGAGCGACCGGGAAGACATTGTTTCGGATAAGGTTGAAGAGCTGGTGAAGCAGGAGGTAAAGAAGACCTTCAACCCAGAGTTCCTTAATCGCCTGGACGAGGTGATTCTGTTCCAGTCGCTGTCGGATGGCGACCTGATTCAGATTGTGGAGTTGCTTGTGCAGCAGCTCAACACCAACCTGGCGCAGAAGGCGATCACTATCTCGGTGACCGAGGAGGCCAAGAAATGGATCCTCGACAAGACGCTGGTGGATCGGAGCTACGGCGCTCGGCCATTGCGTCGGGCACTGCAGCGGTATGTGGAAGATCCTCTATCGGAGGCGCTGATCGCTGGGAACATTACGCAGCGGCCGGCGTTCCTTGAGGTCTACCTGGATGCTAACCAGCTGTTCTATCGGCCTGTCAGCGCGGACGAAGGTGTCAGCGATGAAAAGGCAGCGGGGATTTTGCTTTTCAGCAATTGAAGCCAAGTTCAACTTAGTACCATCAAGCCCCCGGCGCAACCACCGGGGGCTTTCTTCTTTGGGCTTGCGTAAGTTCATGCCCGTAGGAATGGGTTAAACTCAGAGCAGAATCTCAGAACGTAGCACTCATGGACAGGTGTTTCCACCGCTTCGTAACCCACTGACCCATTGGCCTGTCTAATAGCCGGTATATTCCCAAAGCGGTGCGCCTTTGAGGAGGAAACATTCGTGGCGCCGATTCTGCCCTGGCTGATCATGTTTCTTTGCCTCTTGATCTCCGTGGTCAAGTATCTGATGGGCCTCATTCTGAGAGTCTCGTTCCCCGCGGCAAAAGTGCAAAAGGACTTCACTTATCAACCAACTGTAAGTGTTCTTATGCCCTGCTTCAACGAGGGCCGCACGGTTTATCAGACCATCGAAAGTATCAGCAAGAGCAATTATCCCGCTGGCAGCTTCGAAGTGATCGCGCAGGACGACTGTTCTGTCGACGACAGTTACGAGTGGATCCAGAAGGCGCAGCGGGACTTCACCAACGTACCCATCCGCGCCGGACGCAATGAATTCAATTGCGGTAAAGCGCGCACCGTATGCAATGCCCTCGTGCATTCCACCGCGGAAATCATCATCTCCATTGACTCGGACTGCATCTTTCACCCTGACGCGATTCGCGAACTGACAGCATGCTTTTCAGAGCCTCGAATGGGCTCGGTTGGCGGCCGTGTCGGCGTCTCCAATCCCAATGACGGCGTCATCACCGCGATTCAGACCCTCATCTACTACTCCGCATTCGAGCTGTACAAAATCCCTGAGAACTGGACGCGCAGCGTTTGCTGCATCAGCGGATGCCTATTCGCCATTCGGCGAAAGCTACTGCTTGAAATCGAGCCGGCCATCCGCGGCCGCCATTGGTTCGGAATACCGGTCAACCAGGGCGAAGATCGCTTTCTCACGCATCAAACGCTGCTCCGCGGCTACGGCACCTACATCAACACCGACGCGTTATGCTGGACCACGGTCCCGAACAAGCTCTCTGTCCTATTTAAACAGCAGCTTCGCTGGCGCCGCAGCATCGTGCGCGATTTGTTCTACACGCTTAGAACCCTGCCGCAACACGTTTGGAAGCTGCACCCCAACACCGTCTTTACGCTCGTACTTACACCGCTTGGCGCGATCGTTGCCCTGCTGGTGGTTGTCACGATGTTGACCTCCGATCCACTTGCATGGATCGGTCCTGCGCCGCTCATTGTGTATCTCGGCATTGCCGCCGTGCTTAGTTGGGCCATCAAGAAATACAGCGTGAGGGAAACGCTTCAGCATCCTCTCGCGTTCGGCGCATACATTGCATGGTCTGTCGCCAGTTCGCTGTTTATTACGCCCCTCGCGCTTTGCACGATGGACTCCGCTGACTGGGGGACGCGCACCAAGGAACAACTTGAGGAGGTAGCCGTTGGCAACACCGGTAGTTGAATCCACAACACCTGCTCCAAAGGCACGTCCACCGCGGCAATCGCTGGCCCATAAATCGGTCATCACCGTCTATCGGATCTTTGCCATTGTGGTTCTTTACGCAGTGCTTGTGGGCGTGTTCAGTTATGCCTTCGTGATGGGTTTCTATGCACTGAATCATACCTGGGTCGCACCCATCATCCTTTCCGCATACGATGAAAAGAGCCTTGATTTCATGCAGAAGCTTGTCATCAGCCGGCAATCAATCGAGGACCTCAAAGTAGATGTAACTCGCCAGCAAAGCACGATAGCGGAGATGAACAAGCAGCGCGCGTCGCTTGTCGCTCTCGATCCCGAGTTGCAGACCGCCATCATACGCGAGCGGGATCATGACCGCGTCACCGGCCCGCAGTTAGCCGCCCTCGACGTGCAAAAGCAAGCCGATAATGCCAAGACCAAGTCCATCGTTGCCCAGATCCATGAGCTTGAGGCGCGCATCAACAGCGACCTTGCCGCCGGCCTCATTACCAAAGGCGACGCCGAAACGCAGTTAGCCGCGCTTAACCAGGCCGAGGATGCTTACACCGACAGCAAGATCGCCGACGTTCTGTTGTCCGACAATGTCCTGGACAAGACTACCGTTGGCACCAAGTCCCTGGATGTGCTGGAGAAGCAGGCCGAGTTGCGCTCTGAAATTGCCGAGCTGGATATTACCCTCAGCGTTGCCGAAAAGCAGTTGCAGGAAGACAACCGCCAGATAGACCGTTTACGCGACGCTATCAACACGGCGAAGCAGAGCCCTTACTACCTGAACGCAACCGGTAATCAGCGTCTCTACTTTGCGTTTGTGCCGTATGACAATCAAGCGGACGCCAAGGTGGGCTCTCCTATTTACGACTGCTATCTGAACATGGTGCTCTGCCGCAAAGTTGGCACAGTAAAGCAGGTATTCCTCGGCGAAGAAATCATCAGCCATCCCATCTTTAAAACTCAAGTGCGCGGCCTCACAATTCTGATGGACCTTTCCCATCCCGAGTCCGCAAAATCGCAAACCGTCTTCCTCGGCCGCAAACCACTTTTGTTTTAGCTAATAACTCTCATGGAGTTAAAGTATGTCTCGGCATAACCTGCGTGTTAGTCTCCTGTTTCTCTTGCCCATTTTCGCCATCTGCGCCCGGGCCCAAACTGTCCAGACGGATCAGCAGGCCTACTGTGCTTACCTTACCGAACAGGCCCAGGCGCAGAGTAATTTCCTACGCACGCCCACAGCACTCGGCTCCTTCACGCAGCCTGACACCGGCCTCCCTCAGCAACTGATTGCTGGCGCGCAACTCAGCCTTTCAAGTCTGAAGAAAGCCGGCATCACCCTGGATGTTGCCCGCAAGAATTGCGAACTCTATAAAGCCTCCACTGGGGTGATGCAGCATCTCCAATACGCTTTGCCCGCCATTGAAAAGGATGCTCTCCAACATCGGCTTGAGTTGATCGCCGATGCCGCAAAATCCCTGGACGAGTTAACCGGTCAGACCGACAAGATGGTTGAAGCCCAGAACATGACTCGCCCCATGTTGTGGGAACTCAAGACGAACAGGATCAAGCTTGATTCAGATCGTGCGGACACACAGTCGAAGATTGCGGCTATCTATCTTCCTCCACTCGCCGTTCAGTCACTCAAGGAGCAAGTCGCGGCCAAGCAGACGGCCGACGTCGAAGATCAGAAATCACTCGCTAATCTGACCCGCCAGAACAATTGGGATGTCGCACTCACCGTCGGGACACACCAACAAGTTAATCCTGTGTCGCAGGGCCCGCAACCTTACGGTGAGGTGACAGTCAGTTATAACCTTGCCGGCCGCGCCGTCGACAGGCATCTGGACCGTTCCGTGACCGCATACGGTGACTGGAAGAAAGTGCAGGAGGGTGACGTTGAGCGCGGAATGGAGGAACTACGCAAGCAAGTAATCCAACAGATATCTGCTCAGCAGGACAGGCTCAAATCTCTAAAGCAGGAGAGCAATGACGTAGAGAAGAGCCTGCAGTTAGTTGCCAATCCCGAGACCACCGCCGCACTCGATTTTCGCAATCAGCTAACTTCCACTCAACTTCTTTTGGGAATAGAAGCAGGCGACGCCATGTATCGCATCGAGCGGCTGCAAGACTTCCTGAGCAAGAACTTCTAAGCTTGGATCGGGAACCTGCTTCGCGGGTCAGACAAATTCAAAAGCGTTCAACATTATTGCGGCGTCTGCGGGCTGCGCTTTGCGGTGCGGAGGGCGACAAGGCCTAGCAGGGCGATGACGCCGATGAGCGCTGCCCATAGAAGCCAGGGATGCTTTTCGGTGAAGGGGCGGTCGTCGGGGCGGGGCTGCCACGCGGGATTTGGCTGATCGGGATTGGCGTTTATCTGGGTCGCATTCGGCTGGGGCGCAAACAGCGTGGCGTAGTCATAGCGAGGAGACGAGAGGGCCGGATCGCCGTAATAGAGGTCGTAGTGCGCGCTGGGCGCAGCTTCAAAGCAGAGCTTGCGCTGCAGCATCTGGAGACGAACGGATTCGAACTTCAAGGGCGCGTCATCGCCATTCTCGATGGTGATTGTCCACTTTGCCGGGGTGGAAAAATCTGTTCGGGGCGCATCGATGGCGAGGTGCTCTTCGTTGATGCGATGCCCATCCTGCAGGCTGTGAACGCGCAACAGATTCCCATACGTTACCGCAGGCGGTGGAGCGGTTGCCGGAGTTGAATCCGGCTCTGTCTTCGGTAGTATCTGGGCCGCACTGATGGTCACGTTGCGGCTGAACGAAGCCGGTTCCGCTGCAGGCACGAAGACAATCCGGTCAACAGGCACATTGGCGGGGACAGTGAATTCAAAGACTGAATTTCGCCTCTTCTGCATTGCGAGCGAGGTCTCCGCGACTCCGACAAATTGCGGATCGCTTGTGGGGAGGCGATCGACGGAGAGCCCGGTGAAGCTCTCGGGATGCAGCGGACCTGTCACGTCAAAATGCAGGTATGGAAAATCGGACTCGGGGAGATGAAGCACGGTGCTGCGGCCCAGCTTCTGCCGAGTGAGATCGAAGATGGTGTACGAGCCAAGCTTTGTTTCGCTGCCGCCCTGGGTCCGGCTGCCTGAGACTGCAATTGTGGCGATGAAGTCGTGACCGGTTACGGCTAATTGCAGGTCGCTGTATTTTCCATCGGGCATCTCGGCGTCAAACGCCGTGCGCCCATCGCGCGCGCCCAGGTTCAGTAATGAAATACTCTTCTGCGCGCCTTCTTCGGGAGCGGCGGTGCGAATGACATAGGGCTGCTCCGGATTTGGTTGGTCCGCGGTGTCGCGATAGAGACGCAGGTCTGCCAATCCGGGGGCGGCATGGGTGAAGATTCCAGGATTGAGGACGAGACAGCTTTGGCCGCCCTGCGAGGGAAGCCCGGCGAGCGAGCGGGTGTAATGGAAGTAACGGATCTCCGGCGAGGCGGCAACCACAGCGAGCAGCAAGGCGGCCGCGCTAAGTTTCACGAGTCCCGCCTGTTTGGATCGCGCAGATTCAGCCAGTCACGTTGATAGACGTAACTGACACCGAGCAGGAGCGCGCCGAGGCCCAGGAAGCTGAGGATGCGGTAGCCCTCGGCCAGTTCGCTGACGTCAACCAGGAAGACCTTGGCGATGGATACGGCCAGCAGTACCAGCGCCTGCCAGCGCAGAAAGGCTGAGCGGCGCGAGAAACCGGCTGCAAGGAGGATTGCTCCGTAGGCCATGAACCAGGCCGAGTAAGTGAACTGCTCGTACATGCTCCATCTACTTACCGGCTGGAAGCGGCCGCGCATGGGAGGCATCCAGTAATGATGAATCTCAATACTTACGGAGAGGAGTATGAGGCCGCTGACCACGAGTCCGGTTAATAAGGCCAGAAGGCGCCAGCCATCCTTGTGTTGAGGATCGTCTTTAGTCTGCGCGTTGTATGCGATCCAGCAGGCGATGGCGAACGCCGCGATTCCCGCGCAATAGGCTCCAAATTGCTGGTTGAAGAATGGCGTGGGCGCGACGGGCGGCTCCATGACGAGCAGCGCGCCGAGCCCGAGGATGAGGCAGCCGATGGAGAGTACGCGCAACAGCAGCGAGCGCAGACGAGCCGCTCCCCAGAGCAGGGCTGCGCCTTCCGCAAGCCAGCCGATGGTGAGCCACGGACCTTTGGCCTTGAGCGGAATGGCGATGGTGAGAAACACGACGGCTAGGGTCAGATGCAACCCGGAGAGGACCGCTCCACCGGTGCGCAGCTTGCCCGTAGCCGGCACCTGCAGCAATGCCAGGTAGAAGGCCGCAAACATGACAGCAAGCCAAGGGTCGGCCCAGCCTGCGTCCCTACCGTCAAAGAGGGCGTAGAAGGCGACGAATCCCACGCCCGCGTTGGCCAGAGGCATGAGCACGCCGGCCAGGGTGTCCCAGCCGGATAGGGTTACGCCGTCGTCGCCGTTGACGCGTACGAGGTGGGGCGCGAAGGCAAACATGAGGAAGAAACAGCCGACGAAGAACGCTGTGATACCGAAGGCGGAATCTGCGTAGAAGGTGGCCCACCAGCCGATGACGAACACAACTGTGCCTACAAAGGCCGCAAAGAGCAGGCGCGACCAGGGCTTGAGCGCCGCGAGAAGGAGCACGGCAATGTCGAGAATGAGCAGATAACTGAAGAGCGTGACTTCGTGGTTTTCGCCGGTGGAAAGCAGGAGGGGCGTGCTGAGACCGCCGGCAATGGCGTAGAGGGCCAGCAATTCCGCGTCCTCGACCCAGGCCATGAATCCGTTGAATGCTGTGACCAGGATCATGGCGCCGAAGGCCACGCCGGCCGGGACCAGGTGGAAGACGGAGAACGAGGCCCACAGCGAAAGATAGAGAACGCCGCTGCCGATGGCCTTGAGAGAATAGGCGAAGGCCGTGAAACCTTTTTTGTGAAACAGTTCTGACCACGCTATGATTCCCGCGCCGGCAACCAGGCCGATGAAGACGCGGCCCAGAGGGCCGATCCAGTGGTTGTCAAAGGCCATTTTGAGGAACAAGGCCACGGCGATAAGAATTGCGAGAATGGCGATGCGGTTGAACCACTGCGAGCCGATTTTGCTTTCGAGGGACTGGGCGCTGGCTGCATTTGGCCCAGGGGCGTTCGTGGGCTGCGGCGCATATCCAAAGCTGGGAGGGGGGACGTGCGGCTCGGCGATGGGTGCCAACACCTGTGCCGGTTCCTGGGCTGGAATGGTTGCGGCGGCTTGAGGATGTGGCGCGGCCTGCTGGCGAAGGCTGGCAATTCGCTGAACTTCGGCTGCCCATGAGGCGGACTGCGGGCTGATTGATTGCGGACTGGCTGCACCGCTTGTCGCGTGGTCCGCGGCGGGATGGGCAGGTTCGTCCCCGACTACGATGCCGTGTTGATGCAGGGCCGCCTCAAGGCGCCAGACACGGGTGGTGAGGTCGCGTACCTGTGCTTCAAGTCCGGCTGGATTGTCAGGATTCATCGCCGTCTACTGTACAGCAGAGGCGGCGGCAATACCAGTGTGACCATTAGGTGGGTTGCGGAAAGCTTGTCTCAGGGTGTCTGATGCTTTGCAGGGCTTCATGCACGGCGAAGGTTCCAAAGGAGCTTGATGGAACGATGCCGGCCCATCGGGTTGCGGACCCAGATTTTGTGGGTTGGCGGAAAACACTTTCCAGATTTGCGGAAGAAGGGGCCAGTCATCCGGGACGAAGACTATCCGGGTTAGCCCATCAGTTTTCCCGGCACCCCGGGGTTTCATTCCACGAAAGAGATCAACGTGAGAGTCGAACAACACTGGAGGTGCGTATGGGAGAGGAACAAATACTTGAAGCCCTGAATGCGCATTGGCACGCATCGGCGGCCGGTGATGCAAACGCAGAACACGATATTTACGAAGATGATGCCATTTGCGATTATCCCCAGTCAGGGGAGCGAATCGTGGGACGAAGCAATTTGCAGGCCTTGCGGAGTCATCATCCCGGCAAGCCGTCAGGGTTTAACGTCAAACGAATACTGGGAAAAGGTGATCTCTGGATCACGCAATACACAATTACCTATCAGGGGCAGGTAGCGTTCACAGTCAGCATTATGGAATTCCGCAACGGAAAGGTCGTGCACGAGACGCAGTATTTTGCGGACCCGTTTGAAGCACCCTCATGGCGTAGCCAATGGGTTCAGCAGATCTCGTGATGGTTCCAAAGACTTGAGTGTGAAGTCCCGCGTACCTGGCGAAAGGCCAGAACCTTCGCGCGCTTGCCGGGCTGCCGGAGTGGTGTTTCCGAGATGGCTAGATATCGAGATTCTTGACGTCGAGCGCGTTGTCCTCGATGAACTTGCGGCGCGCTTCCACGTCTTCACCCATCAGGGTAGTGAAGATGGCTTCGGTTTCAGCAATGTCCTCAAGCTTGACCTGGAGCAGCGTGCGGTGCTCGGGATCCATGGTGGTTTCCCAAAGCTGCGTTGCGGTCATTTCACCCAGTCCCTTGTAGCGCTGAACCGAGTAATCCTTCTTGCCCTGTTCAACGATGTAGGTGAACAGCTCGCGCGCTGTCTGCTTTTCAACGGGTTCGCGCAAGGCGCGGGCCGTGCGCCGTGCCTGCTTGGCTTCCGCCTGCACTTCAGCGCTTTCAGTGGAGGCTTCGGCGAGCGCATCTTCCGTCTCCGGGGTGGTTTCCGCAGTTCCTGGCTTGGCGGCGAACTCGATGAGGAACGGCGGCTCAAGAAACTCCTTGATCAGCGAGTACTTGGACATCATCTGGCGGAACTCGGGGCTGGAGGCGAGGTTCCAGTCGATGCATCGCGTAGCGCCCTGCGAGTCAGTGAAGCAGACGGACCAGGTGTGGTGCTCGTCGTCCTCGACGGGAGCGCCCAGCGATTTGAATTCAAACTCCCCGGCACGCTCCGTCAGTTCTTCGTGGAGAGCGGCCAACTTGGGCGGGACCTCGCTCTCGCTCTTGGAAGCGAAATCGGCGCGGTGGACGAGTTCGGCGCGGGCGAGGAGCTCGGTCAGCTTCTCATTGCGGATACGCTTGTCAACCTTCTCAACGAAGCTGAGATACTCATTGAGGGTGCCCATGAAGCGGGTGAGGTCTGCGCCTTCAATGCGGCTGGCGGATTCTCCGTGGCGGACCAGCATGCCTTCGGAGGCGCGCTTGACCATGACTTTGACGAATTCGCGATCGTCCTTGATGTACTGCTCGAAGCGGCCCTTCTTGATTTTGTAGAGGGGTGGCTGGGCGATGTAGATGTTGTCGCGCTTGATGAGCTCCGTCATATGGCGGAAGAAGAAGGTGAGGAGCAGGGTGCGGATGTGCGAACCGTCAACGTCGGCGTCGGTCATGAGGATGATTTTGCCGTAGCGGATCTTGGTGGCGTCGAAGTCGTCTTTGCCGATGCCGCAACCGAGGGCGGTAATCATGGCGCGGATTTCTTCGTGGCCGAGCATCTTGTCATAGCGAGCTTTTTCAACGTTGAGGATTTTGCCCTTGAGGGGAAGGATGGCCTGGAAGCGGCGATCGCGGCCCTGCTTGGCAGTGCCACCTGCGGATTCACCCTCAACGAGGTAAAGTTCGCAGCGGTCGGGATTGCGCTCGGAACAGTCGGCGAGCTTTCCAGGCAGGCCGCCACCGTCGAGTGCGCCCTTGCGGCGAGTAAGGTCGCGGGCTTTGCGAGCGGCTTCGCGGGCACGCGCGGCTTCGATTGCCTTGTTGATGATGCGCTTGGCTACGGGCTGATTCTGCTCGAGGAAGCCGCCGAGGCGATCATTCACGAAGGCCTGCACGGTGCCTGCGATGTCGGAGTTGAGCTTGCCCTTGGTCTGGCCTTCGAACTGCGGCTGGGGCAGCTTGACAGAGACCACGGCGACCAAGCCCTCGCGGACATCGTCGCCACTGAGGTTTTCCTTCATGTCTTTGAAGAGGCCAAGCTGCTGGCCGATGGCGTTGATGGTGCGGGTAAGGGCTGTACGAAAGCCGGATAGATGCGTGCCACCGTCGACGGTGTTGATGTTGTTGGCGAAGCTGAACACGCTCTCGGAGTAGCTGTCGTTGTACTGCACCGCGATCTCGATTTCGACGCCGTCGCGCGAAGCTTCCATGACAATCGGTTTCTCATGCAGGACCTGCTTGCCGCGGTTGAGATGCTTCACGAATTCCGCGATGCCGCCGGCGTACTTGAACTCAGAGCGGCGCGCTTCTCCGGTTTTGGGGTCCGCGGTGCGCTCGTCGGTCAAAGTGATTTCAAGGCCCTTGTTCAGGAATGCGAGCTCGCGAAGACGCTGGGAGAGCGTGTCGTAGTTGTACTCGGTGCTGGTGAAGATGGTCTTGTCGGGAAGGAAGTGGACCTTGGTGCCAAGTCGCTTGCTGGTGCCGGCCTGGCGCAGCTCGCTGGTGGGAGCCCCGCAACTGAAGTCCATCTCCCAAGTGTGGCCGTCACGCCAGATTTCGACGTTCAACTCCTGCGAGAGAGCGTTGACGCAGCTTACGCCCACGCCGTGGAGGCCGCCGGAAACCTTGTAGTTGGAGGCATCGAATTTGCCGCCGGCGTTGAGCTTGGTGAGCACCACCTGCACGGCTGGCATGGTTTCACCGCCCGCGAGGGTCTTCATGTCGACGGGGATGCCACGGCCGTCATCGATGACAGTGATGGAGTTGTCGACGTGGATGATGACATCGATCTTGGTGGCATACCCGGCGAGGGCTTCGTCCACCGAATTGTCTACTACTTCATAAACCAGGTGGTGCAGTCCCATCTCGCCGGTCGAGCCAATGTACATGGCTGGACGCAGGCGAACATGCTCCATGCCTTCAAGAACGGTAATGTTTTCTCCGGTATAGCTACCGTTCTTGCTGTTGTCGCCATTGTCGCCGGGAGGGGTGCCATCAAGTGGTTTAGTCGCCATAAGATTTATTCGCATTCCTTTCGCTTTCAAGCGCCGGACGGTGCGGTTCCCCACTGACAAAATCAGGGATGGAAATCAGGGAGTAACCGCTTGAAAGACAGGGGCTTTACGCGAGTTGTGCCTGAAGTAATTTTACCATGTGGGAGGGGTGCAAAACAGGGGGCAAAACGGTGAAGAATGGGGGTAACTTATATGAGATTACCTTTCGGGGATGATTACCCGGGTAATCCACAGGAAATCTCTTGACGATCCGGATGAAAAAGCTGGACTTAGCCGCTTCTCTCTTCTACCCTCTTAGTTGTAGGGGGTTTGATTTTACTGTCGAATCAGATCCAGAAAGGTTACCAAAAATGAAACTTGCCATCCGCATTTTCGTGCTTTTGATCGTCTTTGCTGGCGTTGCTGCCGCCTCGGTCTCTTCATCCTCGACAACCCACGTGATTGCGAGCCACCAGTCGGCTACCGCCGATCTGCCGACGCCCGGTTGCGGCCCCGGCGTCCCTGGATGCCCTCCTCCTGGATCGGGTGATGGCGGTGGTAACCTCAGGTAGAAACTTAGGTAATGGCGCGGAAGTGCCAGCTAATAGATCCCTTTTTTGTTGAGGAGAGAAGATCCATGCGCTATTCTATGAGGACTCTTAGGATGGTGAAGACCTTCTATGTCCCCACAGTCCGCAATGTCGCTCTTGAGCGTGCTTGAATTTGCACTCTGGTCTGTGTTCGCCTTCCTGTTCTGGAAAAAGAAGCTGAACGGCCGTTTTCCCGCGATGGGCGCCTATCTGGCTCTGCGGGTAGTTTCCACGCCTGCGCTGCTTGGGATTTTGTGGGTCTATGCGCAGCCCTGGGGTCGTAGCTATTACGTGGTCTATTTCTTTGGCTACTGGGTGGTTTACATTGCTTGTGCGGTGCTGCTGTTCCTGATTTGCATGGAAGTCTTTCGCTCCGCACTTTCCGCCTTTACCGGACTGATGAAATTCGGGCTCGTGGTATTTCGCTGGGCGGCGGTTGCGTCTTTGCTGGTGAGCTTCTCTACGGTTTCTTTTTCGCACCGCGGCATTCTGGCCCTGGCCGACGTTGCTTACGGGCTCATGCGCTCTGTGAGCATTCTTGAGTTGTGCCTGCTCGCCTTCCTCTGCCTGAGCATGAATGCGTTGCGGCTTCCAGTGCGCGACATGGCATTTGGGATCTCGGTAGGCTTTGGCGTGATGTCCACGAACGATTTCGTGCAATCGATGTTAGCCTCCAAATTCACTTCGCTTACCGCTCCGGTGCAATTCGTCTACGAGTCGGTGATACTGTTGGCGCTTGGGACGTGGGTGACCTACTGCGCCCTGCCGGAGCCGGTTCGCAAGCCTTTGGTTCTGCCCATCAACTCCACCATCTATCGCTGGAACGAGATCGCGTCGGCCTTGGGCCACTCCGGAACGCAAGTGGCTGTGCAGCAGCCCGCCAATAGCTTCTTCCTTACCGACGTGGAGAGAGTGGTGGAGAGGGTACTGAACAGGAACCTCAAGGGCAACGAATCAGAAACATAAAGACAGTTGTCAGTTGTCAGAAACATAAAAGGGGCTACGGCGATGCCGTAGCCCCTTTTGATTATGGATCTGAACTGGACTTTTATTATTCTGCCGCTACGGGTTCAATAGAAGCGAAGCGACCGCGGCCGCCGCGGTCCTGGAACTTGACCCGGCCGGAAACCTTTGCAAACAGGGTGTCGTCTGAGCCGATTCCCACGTTCACGCCGGGCTTGATCCGCGTGCCGCGCTGGCGGATGATGATGGTGCCGCCGGTAACCAATTCGCCGCCAAAGGCCTTTACGCCCAGCCGCTGTGCATTCGAGTCGCGTCCGTTTGTGGAACTGCCTCCACCCTTCTTATGTGCCATTGTCCTGTTCCCTTCTCACGCCTGGTGCTTTGCCTGATCGATGTGTTCTTGAAACTAACTTGCGGCGGTATAGGTTACGCCGTCAGCCTCAATGGCCTTGATGCGCACCTCGGTAAAATTCTGCCGGTGTCCCTGCAGCTTCTTGTACTGCTTTTTCCGCTTCAGGTGGAACACCAGGATCTTGCTGCCGCGGCCTTCGCCCAGGACTTCCGCAGTCACTTTCGCGGTAGCCGGCTTGGATACGCTTCCAGCATCAGGCGAGAATGCCAGCACGTCGCTGAATTCTACGGTGTTGTCCTCTGAAATAACGCTCTCAATCTTCACGACGTCGCCTGGAGCGACCCGGTACTGCTTTCCACCGGTGCGAATCACTGCGTACATAACAAATCCTCCAGCGCTCCGGTCTCAAAAACGAGGGCGCAATCAATATCTGAACTTCATTGGGGCGCATACAGAGAGTGACTGTCACGGGTAAGCGGGCAGCAACCACGCTAGAATTCCAAGCGGTCAGCCCGGCACAACCCTGCAGCCTCAAAGAGGTGCATCGCCAAACTCTCTGATTCTATCGTTAAACCGGGATTCAGGTCAATCAGTTCCGGTAAGCGGCAGGAGACCAAGCCCGGGCTTGCCTCCGATTGGGAAATCTGACCGGACAATGTTTGCCAGGTGGAGGTTGCCAAACGGGGGTCAGGCTCCTAATAACTCACATGGATGTGGCTGCAACCTCATATAGAATGAAGGCGCCATGGAATCAGCGTCAATTCATGCCGAATGGGTGGGACGAGTCGTTGACGGTAAGTTTTCCCTTCTCCAGTGGTTAGGCCCCTCGGATTCTGGTGGTGTCTTTCTTGCGGAGTTGGACGGACTTCCGTGGAAACAAGCCAACGTCGAGTTGATCCCCGCCGATGCCGAGAAAGCGGAAGCGCTAGCCGCCGCATGGGCGCTCGCAGCCCCGCTTTCTCATCCTCATCTGATCCGATTGATTGACAGCGGCCGATGTGCGATCGACACCGGCTTTCTGATCTACGCGGTCACGGAACATCCTGAAGAGGTTCTCTCGGAGATTCTTCCTCAACGTCCACTCACACCCACCGAAGCGGGGGAAACGCTGGCCCCGATTGTCGATGCGCTTGCCTATCTTCACGGCAACGGCATCGTGCATGGTCACCTGAAACCCGCGAACATTCTTGTTGTCGGGGATCGGGTGAAGCTTTCCTCGCGCTGGCTCTATGCCGCCGGAAAGCCGGTGTGGCACTCCGCGGCGCGGGACATTTATGACGCGCCTGAAACCTCCAGCGAACCCATTTCTGCTGCCGCCGACATCTGGTCGCTCGGCGTCACCCTGGTGGAAGCCCTCACCCAATATCCAATTTGGGACCGGTCGACGGAGGGCGAGCCGATTGTACCGGCCGCCATTCCGGAGCCTTTTCACACCATTGCGCAGGAATGTCTTCGCACGGACCCCGCGCGGCGATGCACGCTCAGCGATATCAAGGCACGGCTGCAGCCATTGGCTTCGGTCAAAGCTCCGATGGAGCCGGTTCGGACCGAGCGGATTCAGAACCCGCCTGTGGCCAAGACACCGATTTCGATTGCGATCCCGGCCAGATATCGCGGGCCGGCAATTCTGGCCGCGGCGTTATTTCTGATCGCGCTGGCCGTGACTCTGGTTGTGCACTTTCATCACGCAGAGCCGACCTCGATGAATGCAAGCCAGCCGCCCTTGCCCGCAGTGCCCGCACCCCAGCCGAGCGCAAGCACTGTCACGCCGCCCAGTTCCGGCGCCGCCCCTGCGCCCAGCGCGAGCCCTGTGCCCACTCCCGACGCAGTCCCGGCTCCCCAAACCGACGCTCCAATGCCGGAGAATCAAAGTTCCCGGAAGAGCGCGGCGGCGGACCAAGTGATTGAACGTGCGATGCCCGATTTACTTCCAAGCGCGGTTCGGACGATTCACGGCGAGGTTAGCGTGAAGGTGCGGGTTACGGTGGATCCAAGCGGCAATGTGGAGAGTGCGACGCTCGATTCGCCTGGACCCAGCAAGTACTTCGCCAAAATGTCGCTGCAAGCGGCGCAGAGTTGGAAGTTCAAACCGACGCAAGACCCCAGCACATGGACTTTGCATTTCAAGTTCAAGCAGTCCGGAACTGATGTCACTCCAGTCCAGGTTTCCCCTTAGGGTCGTTTACCGCTTCGCTCCCGGATAACGGAGAAGCTGGACAACGTCGTCGTTACCAGTCAATCTGCGCAACTATACTTCCCCCATGCAGCCTGTCACGATTATTGCCACGGTCCTGAATGAAGTACAGGATATTGCGCGGCTCGTGCCCAGCCTGCTTGCGCAGACGCCGCCGGCGGCCGAGGTGGTGATTGTAGACGGTGGCTCAACGGACGGGACCTGGGAGTGGCTTGAGGGGACCGCGCGGGCGAGTTCCAGCCTGCGGGCGATTCGTGACGAATCGTGCAACCTGCGGCGCTGCCCCGGACCCATTGCGCGCGGGCGAAACGTGGCCATTGCGGCCGCGACCTCAGATCTCATCGCTTGTGCCGACGCCGGCTGCACTTATGCGCCGGACTGGCTTTCGCGCATTTCCGGGCCGCTGGTGAATGGATCGGCCGAGTATGCATTGGGTGGGTCGGCGATGGATCTTGCCGATCCGACGGTATGGGATTTGGCCTCGGCGCACTTCTTTGGGGTAAGGCTCGGAATTGACAAGCCTACTAAGTCATGTACGGCGCGCTCGATGGCGTTCCGGAAGGAGTTGTGGAAGCGCATAGGCGGCTTTCCGGAGACTGCCTTTTTTGGGGAGGACACGCTGTTCGATCAGCGGGCGCGCGACTTGACACAGCCGGCGTTTGTAGAACGGGCGAAGGCTTTGTATCGGCCCCAGTACACCCTTAGGACGGCCTGCCGCCAGCTTGCCGGCTATGCCGCCAGCGACGGCATTCTTGGCGTGCGCCCGGCACGGTTGTTTCGCAATGGAGCGCGCTGCGTGCTTGAGCTTGCTGCGCTTTGCGCTTTGCGCTGGACGATTTATCCGCTCGTCGTTGTTGTGGCTCTGGAGTGTTGGTTTGCGTTTCGCCACGATCTCAGTTTCCTGTTGCGGAAGGGGCTGCGGACGGTTGGAGCGCGGCTGCTGTTTTCGATTCTTGTGCCCTGGATCGTGGCCGGCAATCAGATTCGCGGCAGGCTCACGGGAACAATGAAAGCGAACCGGCAGAATCTACAGCGGTAGGTGGGTCGAGCAGCGCCGGATCGCTGTTGCGCTCTGCGGAGCGACGTTGATGCTGGGTGCGAACCACGCGAATCGCGACTGACGGGTCAACCGATGGCTTCGCCACTCTCGATTCCCACGCCAGGACCGGCAAACAAGAAGTCCCAGGATGTGTCGAGATAGAGCCATCGTTGCGCTCCGAACCAGCTTGTGGGGATTCCCGGCACATGGAGCAGGGTGTGACCGTCCATGCACATCAGCTCAGTTCCGTTCCAGGCAAGGAAGGTTCTGGAGGCCTGACCAACCTGTGCAGGATGCTCAACGAGCCTGAGACATACAGGACACCTTTGCCGCTGATCGCGCAGAACCCAGCGCAGACCGAAGAGGCACATGCCAAAGGTGGCGGCCAACTGGATGTAAGCCGATGCGTTGGAGTACGGGGTGGTGAACGCGTAGGCCATATCGAGGGAAGCGAAATAAACGATGGGGAGCAGGAGTGCGACCTTGACGCACAAGAAGCTCCAGCGATTCAGTCTTCGCGACCACGAGGTTCTTTGTGGGCTGACGCTCGATTCTCCCAGCGAGACGGAGGTGATCGCGGGCAGTGCGAGCAAGGCAAGCAGGAGGGCGAACAGGTAGATAGACCATGGACCCGGGCGGTAATCCTCGATGGAAACACCGAGCAGGTCGTCTTCGGAGTCGTCTGGTCCATAGGCGGTAATGTGCACGCACTGGGTCCACATTTCAGCCTCGCCTGCGGGAGTGAGATGCGCAACTACGTACCCTGCTCCGGCGGCGCTTTCCGGTTCTGGCTCAAGCAGCCAGGCATCCACCTTGCCGGGGAGCTTCCAAAAGCCGTTGGGCGCGACTCCGGCGATGCGCGCCGTTCGATTTCCCACGCGCACTACACTACCGGTTACATGGGGATTCGCGGCGAACTCCCTTGTCCACATCGCTTCGCTCAGAATCAGGCTGGGCAGGCTGTCGCCTGCGTCGCGGTCCGAATCCGCGTACCGCAGCGGCAGGCCCAGCAGAACAAACAGATTTGCACTGGCGTGCGCCACGCCCCATCCAGACGCATTGGAGCTTGCAGAGGCGGAATCCTGAATAACGGAATCGGACTCAACGCGGTAGAACGCAAAGCCGTCGAAATACTGCTGCTTGCGTCCCTTCCACGTTCGATACTGCTTTGGCCGAATGCTCGGCGATAAACCGTCGCTGTAGCCTGCGTTCTGAATCATGACCAGGCCTGGATTTACCTGACCGACCATCAGGTCGCGCTCCGCGCGCACTCCGGGGAGGAGCAGCGCCATGGCGTAACAGGCGAACAGCACGCCGACAAGTGCGAAGAAGCATTGCACCGCAGTTCCTTGCTTTGTGGGACGCGGCAACCGCATTTGCATGCCCTGGCTGCGAAGGCAGAGCGCGTCTTGAAACGCACCAAGGCAAAACGACATAACCTGCTGCTCGGCAGCCCAGGAAATGCAGCCCCCGGGCGCGCAAGTCCGCCGCACATGCCACAGTTCCGACTGCCACTCTCGCCGCCACTCGGCTCGCCGACGGGCGGGCACCACCAGGGAAGCGGCCCGCAAAAGGCACTGGTCGAAGAAATGAAACAGGGGCATGGAGGCAGGCGTCATACGGATCTTGCCTCCTCGGAGGGAATCAATCTTTCCAGCAGCGGATAGCGTTTGCGTGATGCTTCAAGCGTGGTCTTGCCGGCTGGAGTCAGCTTGTAATACTTGCGCGGGGGTCTCTGCTCGGCATCGGCGATGGACTGGCGTTCCCAATGCGAGCGGATGAGTTCATCGCGCTCCAGACGGCGCATGGCCGGATAAACAGTTCCGCTGGGCAGGCCGGTCATCTCCATGATGCCAAAGCCGTAGACAAAGCCCGCGTCGACGGCGTGCAGGATGAGGGCCGCGGTGTGCGAGAGTTTGGCGTCGGCGGATTTGGTTTCGCGGGCCATGGCGTATTTTACCTATGTAGCAATCTACTTGACAATGGTCTATGCCGTTTGCTACATAGGGTATGTCCTGATTGGATAGGTGGACCATGCTTGAACTGCGCCGCGTCTCCAAGCGCTTCTCTGGAATTGCCGCGGTAGACGACGTGAGTTTCTCGGCGCGGCCGGGCGAGGTGACGGGGTATTTGGGGCCGAACGGGTCGGGGAAATCCACCACCATGAAGATGATTACCGGGCTGATTGAGATGAGCGCGGGGCAGATTCTTTTTGAGGGCAAACCAATCCAGGATGACCTGAAGGCTTACAAGGGGCAGCTAGGGTATGTGCCCGAGGAGCCCTATCTTTACACGCATTTGTCGGGTGCGGAGTACCTGACCATGGTGGCGCAGCTTCGCAATCTTCCGGCCCGGCAATCGATGGAGCGCATTGATGGGATGCTACGCCTGTTCTCGCTTCGCGACGACCGGCATGCTTCCATCTCCGGCTATTCCAAGGGAATGCGGCAGAAGATTCTGCTGATTGCGGCGCTGATGCACAATCCGCAGCTCATTCTTCTGGACGAGCCTTTCTCCGGACTGGATGTTGCCTCATCGCTGGTGTTGCGCAGCCTGATTCAGGAGCTGGCAGCGCGCGGAAAAGTGGTCTTGTTCAGCAGTCACGAATTGGATACCGTGGAGCGCATCTGCTCACGGGTGGTGATACTGCACCACGGAAAGCTGGTTGCGGATGACTCGATCGAACGCCTGCGCTCCCTGATGGAGTTGCCGACCCTGGAGAAAATCTTCTCGCAGCTCGCCGTTGAGCAGGATACGGAATCGATGGCGCGGCAGATTGCGGATCTGATTCATGCATAACGTAATTCAAAGATTGATTGAACGCTTGCCGCTCGACTTTCGGATTCTATGCCGGCAGTTTATGCTGCGCGTTATCGATCTTGAGGCTCTCTCAATTCAGGCGGACGTCACAGGTTTTCTGGGACAGTTTGCGGGCGTGCTGATCATGCTGAGCCTGGTGCATGCATTCGTCACTTATGTGGGTTTCACGTCGTTTCCCAATCCTGCGGATCGACTGGCCTTCTGCTGGCACATGGAACACTATCTGATTGCGACGACGATGCTGGTGGTGGGGCTATTCACGGTTCTGAGCTGGGATGCGTCGTTCCCCGATCGGCGCGACGTGATGGTGTTGTCACCGCTGCCGGTGGGGCCACATACCATTCTCTTTGCCAAGGTGTCTGCCTCGGCCACAGTATTGGGGATTGCGATTCTTACACTGAACTGCGGTTCAGGAATCGTTGTTCCGTTCCTCGTGGGGGTGATGCACGGCTCGATGTGGGGTTTCTATCAAAGCCTCACTGCATATTGGATCGCTATCATCGGCGCAAGTGCTTTTCTCTACTGTTCTGTCCTCACCATTCAGGGATTCACTGCGCTCTTGCTGCCGCGACGCATTTTTCTTCGGCTTTCTGCCATTCTCCAGCTTGCGGCCTTCGGTCTTTTTTTTGCTGTGTATTTTCTGCAACCATCGTTTACCAATCCAAGTGCGTTGGCAGATGCTCAAAACCAATGGATATTGGCGTCTTCGCCCTCCTACTGGTTTTTCGCGTTACTCAATCAGTTGAACGGGACGTTGTCGCGTGCATTGACGTGGCTTGCTGTTCGCGCATGGATCGGCCTAGCGGTTGCCATTTGCGGAGCAGCCGCTTCGCTGCTGCTGTGCTATGTCCGCACCATGAGAAAGACAATCGAAGAGCCCGACCTGGTGCCGGGTGTGCACGGCTTGCTTTGGATGCCGCGCTTTGGCGGCTCGCTGCAAACTGCTGTTGCCCTCTTCAGTGTCCGGTCGCTCACCCGGAGCCGCCAGCACCGCGTTGCCTTTGCCTTTTATCTCGCATTTGTGTTTGGCCTTGCGCTTAGTTTGCTGCGCGGCGAATTGTCTTCCGCCGGCCGATCTGAGGTCACTGTGGACTTGCTGATGTCCACGTTCATGATGATGACGTTTGCGGTCTTTGGGCTGCGCAGCGTTTTTGCGCTGCCTGTTTCGCTCACTGCCAACTGGGTGTTGCGGACTACGCAGGTTCGTTCGCCGGAAGCATACATTGCCGCAACTCGTGGATCTCTGCTGCTGTTTGCGGGACTGCCGGCGTGGCTTCTGTCGGCTGGTCTTTCTCTTGGTTTCAACCCTGCCGGCCAGGTTGTGGCGCATCTGGCGATTCTGGCTCTGCTGGGATGGATACTCGCCGAGTTGTGCCTGATCGGGTTCTACAAGGTTCCTTTTACCTGTTCCTACCTGCCCGGAAAATCCAACATCCAGCTCGTGTTCTGGGCGTTCTTTATCGTGTGTCTTCCACTGGCAGTATGGATTGCAAATGTTGAACTGGACGCGCTGCATCATCCGCTGAAGTTCGTGTGCATGGCAGCCGTTTTCGCAGCCATTGCATTGGGGCTTTTCGGCCTCAATCGGTTCAAGGCACAGTCCGCTGTTCTCTACTTCGAGGAAATCCCTGAAGAAGTGATTACCACTCTGAAATTAAGCGCGTGAGTAGGAATTTTGATTGACCGTATCAACGGCAGATTCGAGGTGACCATGCTCGAGGTACAAAGCCTGTATCGAAGCTATCGCGGCATTCCGGCAATTGAGAATGTGAGCTTCAAGGTCCGGCCCGGCGAGATTGTGGGATTTCTGGGCCCGAATGGCGCGGGCAAATCGACCACTGTGAAGATTATTACCGGCATGCTGCGGCCGAACGATGGCCGGGTGCTATTTGAAGGCCAGGATATTGCAAAAGACATGGTGGCATTCCGCTCCACATTCGGCTACGTGCCAGAGGAGGCTCATCTTTACACGTACCTTTCGGGATTGGAATATCTGCAGCTTGTTGGCCGGCTGCGGGGTATGGACGAAGCGCTGCTCGAAACGAAAGCGACCACGTTGCTGAATCTGTTGAATCTGGAGTCGTGGCAATACACACCCATCTCTTCGTATTCGAAAGGAATGCGCCAGCGGGTGCTGATTGCCGCAGCGCTGCTGCACGATCCAAAGCTGCTGATCTTCGATGAGCCGCTTTCCGGGTTGGATGTGGTTTCCGGGCGATTGTTCAAGGACCTGCTGGAGTTGCTTGCGGCCGAAGGCAAAGCGGTGCTTTACATCTCGCATGTGCTTGAGGTGGTGGAGCAGTTGTGCAACCGGGTGATTGTGATTGCCAAGGGCAGAGTACTCGCGGACTCGCCGCCATCGGAGCTGGCGAAGCTGATGAGTCTGCCGAATCTTGAATCTGTGTTTGCTCAATTGGTGAAGCAGCAGGATACCCGCGCTGTTGCGCAGGAGATGGTGGAGGCGATGCGGATACGCCATGTCTGATGCCTTTCAACGCCTCTTTACGATGAGTGACGCACAGCCGCTGGCCTTGAATGCACAGGCTGCGCTCGGCCCCGCGCATCCGCCGCCGCGGAGCCAGTTCTCGTGGCTCATGCGGCATTTTCTTGAGCGCTTCTTCAACCACGAGACTGCGTCGCCCGACGGCGATGCGCGAACGCGCATTGTGCAGATGGCGGTTGCGACCGGACTTCCTGGACTGATGGTCGCCATGTACCTGTGGCCTGTCTACCATCCTTTTATAGGGTGGCCTCCGGGGCGGCGTCTGAACGCGGATCCGCCGACATACTGGCTGCAGGTGAACCATCACTTCTTCTTCGTCCTCTACTCGTTCGTGGTGATGGGCATTGTGACGGTGTTTGAGTGGGACCTGTTCTTTCCCGATCTGCTGGATGTCTTTGTGCTGACCACGTTGCCGGTTCCAGACCGCAGGCTTTTTCTGGCGCGGGTTTCCGCCATTGGACTTTTAATCGCCGGCTTTCTGTTCAACGCGAATTTCCTGGCTCCTCTGGTTCTTCCCGCGGCTACCGATCCGCCTAACTTGGTGCGGTTTCTTGCCGGTCATGTGACGGCGGTTGCGGTCAGCGGGCTATTCTCCGCGGCGTTTGTGCTGGCGTTGCAAGGCATGGTGCTCACAGTATTCGGCGAGCGATTGTTTCGCAGAGTATCCCTGCTGCTGCAAGGGCTTTCCATCACTGTCCTGCTGATGGTGCTGCTCCTGTTCCCAATGCTGAGTGGCGCGGTGCCGGTGTTTCTCAAAGCGGGGAACACCGCAGTGCTCTATTGTCCTCCATTCTGGTTCCTGGGCATCTATCAATGGCTGCTGGAGGGACCATCTGCTTTGCCCATTTACGGACAGCTTGCGGAGACGGGTTGCGTGGCCACGCTGGTGACTATCGGGCTGGCGATGCTTACGTATCCGATTGCCTACCTGCGCAGGGTGCGCCAATTGGTGGAAGGCCCCGGCACGCAGGATACGCGGAGTGGATTCGCTCTCCCCTTGAATGCGCTGGTCCACGCCACGGTGGCACGGCAGCCTGTACGACGCGCGGTATTCCACTTTATCGGGCAGACCATTTTGCGGGTGCAGCGCTATCGCATCTATCTGGTTCTGTATGGAGGAGTGGGGCTGTCGATTGTGGTTGCGTCGATTCTGCGGTTCGAGGTTTTGCATGAGCGGGTGCGCATGGAGATTTCAGCGGATGGCATTCGCATGGCCATTGGAATTGTGGCTTTCTGGATGATTGCCGGGCTGCGGATGGCATTCACTTCGCCCGGGAACAAGCAGGGAAGTTGGGTTTTCCGCATTGTGCATGGCAGGCCGCCGGAGTTGGTTACGGCCATGGAAGAATTGCAGGCGGCGAGGACCTGGGTTTTGCTTTGGGCGGTGATGGCTACCTTCGCGGCGCTATTCGCATTTCAATGGATTGCTCCACTCGAACTGCGGGGCTGGCCGTCGATCACGGGACGGATGGTGATGGCGGCCGGCATGTGCCTGCTGCTCACCGATCTGCTTTTCCTGAACGTGAAGTACGTTGCCTTCACGGGAGAGACGGGAAGGGAGCAGCCGAACCTGGCCTTTACGGTGCTGAAGTACTTCGCGTTTCTGCCGCTGGTAGTGACGCTTCCGCTGGCGGCGAGCCCGTGGATTGAGGCTGGCTGGACGCACGCCTTGCTGGCTGCAGCAGTTATCGCAGGCACGCATCTTCTGCTGCGGCATCGGCATCGGGCAGTGATCACGGAACATTGCGGGCTGGTTCACCTGGAAGATGACGAAGAGGAGTTTCCCATGCGGCTTGGGCTGCGTTATTGAAGCCTAGGCGTAGGGCCTCGATTTGGACGCGGCGGTGGATCAGCATGCGAGTATGTGTGCTGGATCACACGGAACTGCAAGGTGCGCGGGTGTACACTTCGCTTCGTTGTTTTGAAGGCTTGAACTATGCAGGTTGAAGTTGACACTCGTACCTTGAGCTATGCGCGGGGACCGGATCGGCCGCTGCTGGAGTTGACCATTGGCGACCTGCTGCGCCGGACAGCGGAGCGCTTTCCGGACCGGCTGGCCGTGGCCTCGTGCCATCAAGGGAAGCGCCTGACGTGGGCTGGACTGAGCGAGGAAGCGGATCGCGCGGCGCGGGGGCTCTGGTCGCTCGGCGTTCGGCGTGGGGATCGTGTGGGGCTGTGGTCGACCAACTGCATTGAGTGGATTGTGATGCACATGGGATGCGCGCGGGCGGGGGCGGCGCTGGTGAACGTGAACCCGGCTTACCGCTCGCACGAGTTGCAGTACACGTTGAAAAAATCGCGCATGAAGGCGCTATTTCTATGGCATAAGGACAAGCGCGCGGACTACGAAGAGATTTTGGGGCGAGCGCGACATGGGCTTGATCTGGAGTTGCAGCACACCATCTATTTCGACTCGCCGGAATGGCCGACGCTGCTGGATGAGCCGGGCGAATTGCCGGCACACGTGGGTGTGGATGACGTGGCGAATATTCAATACACCAGCGGCACCACGGGGCTGCCGAAGGGCGTGATGCTGACGCACCATAACATTGTGAACAACGGGCAGTTTCTGGCGCAGGGATTCCACTACACGGAGCACGACCGGATTTGCCTGCCGGTGCCGCTGTTTCATTGCTACGGATGCGTGATTGGGACCATGAGCTCGGTGAATTCAGGGGCTGCCATCCTGCTGCCGAACTGGACCTTTGATGCGCGGGCGACGCTGAGAACCGTGCATGACGAGCGAGCGACTTCGGTATATGGCGTTCCGGCGATGTACGTGGCGGAGATGGCGCTGCCGGACTTTGCGAGTTATGACCTGACCAGTCTTAGAACTGGAATGATGAGCGGCGCGCCGTGTCCGGTGGAGTTGATGAAGCGGGTACTGGACGAGATGCATTGCCGCGAACCGGTGATTGCCTACGGGCAGACGGAGACGTCGCCGGTGGTGACGATGAGCGACGCGGCGGATTCGATTGAAATCCGCGTAAAAACCGTGGGACGAGCGATGCCGCAAACCGAGATCCAGATTGTTTCTGCGGTGACGGGCGAGACGCTGCCGGTAGGCGAGCAGGGCGAAGTGTGCGCACGGGGATACGCGGTGATGAAGGGCTACGATGGCGACCCGGAAGGCACGGCGACCGTGATTGCCGCGGACGGCTGGCTGCATACCGGCGACCTTGGGATCATGCATGAGGATGGCTGCATTCACCTGACCGGGCGTTCGCGCGATGTGATTATCCGCGGCGGGGAGAACATCTATCCGCGCGAGGTGGAGGAGTTTCTCTACACGCATCCCAAGGTGGATGAAGTGCAGGTCGTGGGCATTCCGAATGCGCGATTGGGGGAAATTGCGGCGGCGTGGGTGCGGCTGCGGCCAGGGGTGGAGGCGACACAGGAAGAGATTCGGGAGTGGTGCAAGGGACAGATTGCTTACTACAAAATTCCCGAGCACATCCGGTTCGTGGATGATTTTCCGGCGACGCTGTCGGGAAAGATTCAGAAGTACAAGATTCGCGAGTTTGAGATTGAGGCGCGGGGACTGCAGGTTGAGGCTAACGCGGCTACAGCGTAATAGGGCTTCGTAGCGGGAGGAGGTTCATGGATTCCCGGGTCTGAAAATCCTGATTGGGGACATCCGGAGGCTCTACAGTTTGGGCACGACAATCTCGTCAAGATATTGGCGCAGTTTATCACGGTGTTGCTCCCTATAGGCAGCATAGTCCTGGGTGATCCCCTGGTCGGCGGCAGAAATCAGGATGTATGCCTCGACCAACCCGGACTCCTTCAATTTCAGCAGCATGGCAAGATTCGGGTCAAGATTCTTGACCTTCTTATCCTTGATCATCTGCTCTAAAGCTTCCGCCACGAGATCAAGCCTCTCCGTCTCTTCTTTCAGAGAGTGGCGGTATTCCTTTTCGTCGGGATACTCCTTCTTGAACTTCTCGCTTTGCCATAGCATATGGCTCATGTCGGCGATCATCCAGGCGCTGCTGCCATCGTTCCTGTCCAGAGTGGTGGGGTCTACGGTCAGCGTTATGCCTTTTTCGTTTGGCTTAATCGAATTCGGCGACTGAATGCGCGGCACGGTAAAGCCTACCTTATTCCGCTCCGCCCATTGCTGGATACCGATGTTCGATTTCTTGGTGTATGGCTCGGCCACGACCGCATCGATGAACTTTGCCCGCGCATCGCTCATTTTGCCTTCGGCCATCAGGGAGTCGCCCCAGTAACGATAAGCGGTCTCCACATTGGGATTGATCTCGATGGCCTGAGCAAACCAGTCGCCGGCCTTGTCGTACTGCTTCATCTTGAAGAGCGTATCGCCGCCGTACAGGGCCGCTAAATAGAGCTTGGGGTCAAGCACCAGCGCCTGGGTGTAGCCTTCGACAGCCATACCGAGGTCGCCGGACTCGAATGCGGATTCGGCCTTGCGCATGACCTGCTCGACCTTGGTATCCGGGGAGAAGGAGGATTCGCTTCCGTCCGGTGGAATCGCATCCAAAAGAACCTGGAGCAGATTGCTATTGTCTCCCATTTCCCTGGCGTGAAGCAGCAGCGCGCGGGCCCGCAACCTCTGTTGCTTGCGCTGTTCGGGATCTTCAATGCCGCCCGAGGTAACGAAGACTGTGGACGCCAGCCGTTCCTGGATTACCAAATCCTGGGGAAGCTCGACGGCAAGCTTTTCCAGCAGGGGGAGGGCCTCTGTGAACTTGTTCTGATCGTAAAGTTTGAGAGCGTGTTTGCGGTCGTCGTCCGTAGCAGGCGAAGCACTGATTTGTGCGGCGAGTCCGCTCAGGAAGAGAAGCAGGAATATTGGCGTAAAAACAATTCGCAATCGGGCCATTCAATCTTCCTCGTGCATGCCCGATATTACACCCGAGTTGTGAAGGATGGAGCCGGGCGCCCCAAACTCCGCCTGGGGGATATGGGAATCCACAAACCTCAGCCGCCCACCATTACCTGGTTGGAATTTGCAGCAAAACTGCAATGTATTGGCGCACCTTGGCGATCATGATTGCCGGAGCTTTGGAGTGAAATTCCGCTCCCCGGCCGACCCAGTCCATGCTCTTCAGTTGATCGATTAGCACGACCCCTTCCACGCTTCCAACTGTGATGGGCAACGTGAAGGGGTACGGCTTAACCTTGCTGGTCAAGGGACAAACAACAGCCAGACCGCGGGCCCGGTTGTAGCGTAAGTCAGTCAATACGAGGGCGGGTCTGCGCTTAGCCTGTTTCCGGCCAACCTGGGGATCGAAGTCGAGAAAGACAATGTCCCCGGTATCCGGAACATACTGGCTCACCATTCAACAGCTTCCCTTCCAATCTCTGGCCCTGAGGAAATCTCCGCATAGCGATTCTCCGGGGTGATCTGAGAAACGAGTTGGGCGAGCATAGGGATTTCTCCTACCCGGTGTATCGGCACAACGCCATCGGCGGCAACAGCAATCTCCAGTGGGTCGCCAAGCTGCAATTGAGCGTCGTCCGCAATGGGCTTCGGAATCCTCACTGCCAAGCTATTTCCACACTTGAGCACTTGAGCCTGCATACTCCCTCCTGTAGATACATTGTGTCACTCTTGGATCGCATTGATTGGAGGGCGATGCGAGTCTGTCGCATTTGGCAAATGAGTTAAAGTAATTCGAACCAATGAATTCTCGCAGAATCATCTCGGGAATCGCGCTCCTATTCGTATTGAGCGGGGCGTGGGCCCCAGGCCGCGCATTTGCCGGGACCGAGCCTGCTGGGACACAGAGGGCCGACTCCGTCTTGATCCTGAAGAAGGACCATGTGCTGGAGTTGCTGGCAGGCGGCAAGGTCATCAAGACGTATAAGGTCGCGCTGGGGCGGGGCGGTCTTGCGCCCAAGCAACAGGAGGGCGACGGGCGCACGCCGGAAGGCCATTACGTGATCGACTCACGCAATGTGGAAAGCCACTATCACCGCGCGCTGCATATTTCCTATCCCAATGCGGATGATCGGCAGCGTGCGGCTCGGCTGGGAGTTTCACCCGGCGGAGCCATCATGATTCATGGGCTGCCGAACGGCATGGGTATGCTGGGGGCGTCGCACCGGCTCTACGATTGGACTCTTGGCTGCGTCGCCGTCGCCGACGAGGAGATCGACGAGATCTGGGATCTTGTTCCGGTCGGAACGCCGGTCGAAATCAGGCCATAGAAACGTGGTAGTTTATGCAGCGGTTGCAATGGCAGCAGCGCGAGTGATGGTGACGACGGTGATGTCGTCTTCCTGTCCGAATTTCTTGGCTGCTTCCACAATCGCCGCTGCCGGCTCCATTGAAAGTTCGCGGCCGCGATCGAAACCGAAGAGTTCGCCTTTCTGGTTCTGCGCTTCGATCACTCCGTCGGAGTAGAACGTGAGGCGGCTGCCAGGCTCAATGAGGAACTGGGTCGTCTCATAGCGCAACCCCGCCGCCACACCAAGCGGCAGAGCGCCGGGCGACTCCACTTCTTTCCCATCGAGATAAGGCGACAGGTGGCCGGCGTTGGCCATTGTCACGCGTCCATCCGCGGTAATGTGCGCCGCAAGGGCCGTAGAAAAGCCTCCGCCGGAGCGGCCGACAAGCCGCTCGTTCAGGCCGATCAGAAGTTCGGCAGGATCCTGCGTGTACTCGCTTAGACCACAAATCGCTCCCACCAGCACAGAAACCAGCATGGCGGCGGGAAGCCCCTTGCCCGCCACGTCCCCGACTACGATCACCATGCCACCTTCCGCCGCCGGCAATATCTGGAAGAAATCGCCGCCTACCTGTTGCGCCGGCTCATAGACGGACTCGATCGTGAACCCTGGGACGATGCCACGATGCTCGGGTAGGAGAACCTTCTGTACCTCATGCGCAGCCGCCAGTTCGCTATCAAGTTGCGCCTGCCGCCGGCTCGAATTGGCGGAGCGGAGCAGCATGATGATGGCCAGCGAGAGGGTTGACAGGATTCCCGAAACATCGTTGAGCGACAGAGAAAATGGACCGGCGGGAAACCGGTCGATGAAATTCAGGCCGCGGAGCGCGAAGAGGCGGAAGGCGGGAAATTGAAACATCGTAGAGAAAGCGACTTCAGCATAGATATAGAGGCTGAAAAGGACTACGGGAATGAGGAGAATGCCCGCCTCGCGATTACCGCGCCGCATATGAACGGCGAGGACGATGGGAACGACAACTGAGAGAAGGATGATGAAGGGGAGATTGCCAATCAACTGAAGCGGCAGCGTAACGGCAAACAGGTATAAGCCCGCCAGGCCGCTATATGCGTTTGCGAGACCAGCAACGGCCAGACAGAGTCGCCAGCGCCAGCCGATATGCTGATGAACGAAAGAGAAATAGAACGAGACCCATATGAACGGAGAGACGAGTCGAAAAGGAACCATTGCAAGGTTCCACATAACAGGAATGTTGTGGAATACGGATATGAAGGGTAAGACACTTTCCCCGAGCTGAAGGGCCCCCAATGCGAAGATCCACAGATACTGGGTTTGGTTGCGCTGCGCCGAGAACAATAAAAGAGCCACGATACCGAGCCCAATTAACAAAAGGCGGTCGATCCAGTCGAAGGTATTTTGACCGATGATGGCAAGCCAATCATCGCGGTAGAGTGTGTCCTGCTGGCCAATGGTGAGATTGTTGGCATAGTAGCCTGGATTCTGGATGCTCACCCAGTCGACCCTGGAGAAATAAACACGCATGGCGATGAGTAGCGATCCCGAAGCCAGCAGGCGATCTGGGATGCCTTTCAGGATTCTTGAACTGGAGGTATACGGGACATGGGGCGCAATCTGACCGGAGGCTATCAGCCGTTCGCCATTCACATACACTTCAAAGGCACTGGAAATGTCTCTCTCTCTCAATGCAAGGCCGGTTTGATTGGGACTGACCTTGACGCGAAGGCGATACCAGATGACTTCCGGATGGCTATGGGGAAAAAGCGTGGTAATCGGTTTGTGGGGATCAAAGGACGTCCATTGTGAGTCGTCGAAGTCCACACCGGCGAAGGCAGGGTCGTCTCCTGCGTAAACGCGCCAGTTGGTGGCAAGATCGGCCGGCTCTCGCAGACTGGTGGCGTCGAAGATTGCGTTGGCATTTTGTGCATGGGCAGTCGGCACAATCTCGAGAAGGAGCAGCAAGAAAGACGCAGCCGCCAAGGTGGAACACACGCAACGGCGCACAGAGTTGAAGAAAGCCATGGGTTCGAGCCGTCTCCTCGTTCGATTCACTCTAGCATCCGACCGACGGGAACCCGGAAAGAAAACGTCTCAAGCGGCGTTGGCGATGGCGACCTGGCGAGTGATAGCCACGACGGTGATGTCGTCGGCCTGACCGAATTCTTTTGCAGCTTCCACAATCACGGCTGCCGGGTTTGTGGAAATGGCTCGCCCGCGCTCGAAACCGAACAGCTCGCCGTGCTGATTCTGCGCTTCTACCACGCCATCGGAATAGAACGTTAGCCGACTGCCCTGGGCAAGTTGAAAGTGGGTTGTCTCATAGTGCGCGGCTGACTTGACTCCCAGAGGCAGCGCTCCCGGCAACTCCACCTCCCGGCCGTCGAGATAGGGGGAAAGATGCCCCGCATTGGCTACGGTAACGGCTCCTTCTGCGCTGATGTGCGCCACCAGGGCGGTGGAGAAGCCGCCGCCGGCGCGGCCCACGAGCCGCTCATTCAGGTTGGCGAGCAGTTCCGCCGGTTCGGAGGTGTACTCAGCCACGCCGCGGATGGCTCCCACGAGAACCGAAACCAACATGGCCGCGGGCAGCCCCTTGCCGGCGACGTCGCCTACAACGAGCAATAATCCACCTTCGGGCGCGGGAAGAACCTGGAAGAAGTCCCCGCCGACCTGTTGCGCAGGCTGATAGGCGCTGTCTACGCTGAAGCCGGGAACTGTCTCGATTTCGTCAGGCAGAATCACCTGCTGCACCTCGCGCGCCGCCGCCATTTCGCCTTCAAGCAGGGCTTGCTGGCGGCTGACCTGCGTGGAGCGCAGGACCATAATGATGGCCAGTGAAAGCAGATAAAACAGCTCAGTGAACTGGTAAAGATTCAGTTGGAAGGGTCCGGCGGGATGCTGGAAAAGGGCTATGCCTATCCGGTCCACCTCGGGGACCATAGCGGGAATCTGCGCCAAAAAGAAGAGAATGATTTGCGCATAAAGCGCAAGACTCTGCAGAACGCAAGGGATGAGCAGAATCCCCGCTTCGCGGTTGCCCTTGCGCCAATGCACGATGAGCAGCGCGGGGACTACGCCCGCAATCAGGACTACAAGCGGGAACAGGGCAAGGACGGCCCACACACGCGAGACAGCCCCGTGCAACTGGGCGATCTGCGAGAGCAACTGCCCGGCCATGGCGACCGCGCAAATCACCTGGATCCACCGTCCAAAGCGCAGACGCAGGAATGCAAAATACATCAGGATGACGAAGATCGAGCTCGCAATCGACAAGGGCTGACGCAGCAGGTCCCAGTTGGCCGGAACATTGTGGAAGTACTCATACCAGATGAGCGGCAATATGCATGTTGTCGCGAACATCTGCAAGAAGATCCACAAATACTCCAAGTGCTGCCGCTGCGCGGAAAACAGCGCCAAGGCAACAATCCCGAGCCCCAGCGCCAGCACGTTGGTCATCCACGCCGGCGCATTCTGGCCAATCACCGTGAGCCAGTTGTGCTCTCGAAGCTGGGACTCCTGCCCGATTGTGAGGTTGTACGAATAGAGACCTGGATGGGTGTCTCCCCATTCACCTTTCGAGATGTGTGTTCGGACCGCAATCACCACTGACCCGGTGGCAATTTCCTTGTCCGGAATCCGGGCCAGAAGCCGGCCGCCTAAGGTAAACGCCGCGAAAGGCATCACGCGCCCGTTGGCAAGAATCTTTTGACCGTTGGCATAAATCTCAAAGGCGCTGGACAGGTAGAACTCAGAGAGACTCAGCCCCAACTGCGAGGGTTGCACCTTCACATGAAGCCGGTACCAGACCACCTCCGGCGCGCTGTTCCCTAACACGCTCTTCAAGGAACCGTCGGGATTGAAGCGTGTCCACCCGCTATCGTCGAATCCGGGTTGGGCGTAGGCCGGATCATCTCCACCATGAACCAGCCAGGTTGCGGCAAGGTCCGTTGGTTGGCGAAGATTCGTGGCGTCGAATGACTGGGCCGGCACCGTGGCCGCGGGAAGAACGAGCAAAAGAAATGCGGCGGCCAGCATTGCCAGCCGGAATGCGCCCTGCCTGCGCGGGCGGGGCCGGCATTCGAGCGGTCTGGACAGGAAAACAGTGCGCACACGACCTCCAGTGGATTTGCTTTCACCCTACCATTCCCCAAGCGACGGATTCCAGAGGATTTTTCGATGGATGGAGGAAAGAAAGTGCTGTGCATCTCAGCGTCTTCGCCAGCGTCGCCAGACAATCAGCGCCACCACCAACACGAATATGGCGGATGCGGTAATGCGGACCAGTTCAGCTGCACCCATAGGCGACTCCGGCTAACGGGCTTGCGGGGCGCGATGAATGTGCTCGACCTTCTTGTTGTAGCGTCCCAGGAAGGCATTCCAACGAATGATGGCGATCTCTTCCAGCATTTTCATGCCGTCCTTGAGGTAGCTCATCCGCGTGCGCTCGTCGTGGGCCCAGCTTACGGGCACTTCCTCCACCCGGTATCCGCGTTTGACTGCGATGAAGAGAATCTCCGGATCGAAGCCCCATCCCTCGATGGTCTGCAACTGGAAGACCGTCTGTGCCGCGGCGCGTGTAAACGCCTTGAAGCCGCACTGGGTATCGGCAAAACGCAGGCCCATGACGGCGCGGGTGACGGCATTGAAGCAGCGGCCGAAAAACTGGCGATAAAACGGCTGGCGGTGGGTCTGGCGGCCTTTTTCGAGCCATCGCGAGCCGATGGCGATGTCCGCACCGTCGGCAATGGCGGCAAACAGGCGATCGGCCTCCTCGATGGGGGCCGAAAGGTCGGAGTCGGTGAACATCACCACTTCTCCCAGCGCCTGCAGCAGTCCGTTACGCACGCTGTAGCCCTTCCCGCGGTTGCCGGGGTTTTCAATCAAGCGGACTTCCGGGTTGCTCTTCGCAAAATCGGCAACGACCTGGGCGGTCGCATCCCGGGAGCCGTCATTGACCACGATCACTTCCGCGGTCCAGCCTTGCGCGTGAATGTGGCCCAACACAGAGCGCAGCGTCGCGGGGATGCGCGCGCTCTCGTTGAAGGCGGGAATCACGATACTGTACTTCGGATATTGGGTCACGTTGCCGATCACCGTCCGGGAAGCGTTTACACTCCCACGACTTGATTTTCAAAGAGACTCTCGCCATCATATACTTCAGCGGCGCACAGGTTGGACGCAATTTCTTCGGTGAAATAGCATCCGCGCCTGAGTTTTCGTGAGAAGAAGAGATAGCGGGGTCCGACTCCCAAGGGGAATCGTTCTTTTTACCCCCCTGTCGAGCCCAATCCGGTTATGCTGTGAGCGGAGGCAAAGGATATGACAAAAGCAGACCTGGTGGAAAAGGTGACCGGACTTGGCGACCTGACCCGTCGCGACGGTGAGGTCATCGTGGAGACCATTTTCGATTCCGTGATCGGCGCCCTGCAAGGCGGAGACAAGATTGAGATTCGCGGTTTCGGCTCCTTCCGCATTCGTCAGCGCAATCCGCGCATTGGACGCAATCCGAAAACGGGAGAGCGCGTCGAGGTTCCAGCTAAGCGCGTGCCCTACTTCAAGCCCTCCAAGGAACTCCGCGACCTGGTGAATCCGGACGAGGCAGCCGCCGCCTCCTAGCAACGCGACGCCGGCTCTCATGGGCCGACGCGACATTCCCGGTCCCTGGAATTTCGCACCCCTTCCAAAAAACATTCAGCATGGACGGCCGTCAGGTTTCTTTGACTTGGCGGCCTTCAATGCCAGTTCCCTTCGGCGTCTTCCAGCGGTTGAGCACGTCCAGTATGAAGATCGCAGCCAGCAGCGGAATAAGCCAGATGACGCGGCAGCCGTAGCGATCGTCGACAACCGAAAGGACACCGGAGACGAAAGCATTGGCGAGAACGATGGAGATCACGACTAGGCTGAGCCCAGCGAGCCGAAGCGAGTAGCGCCGCCAAAGCAACGGAATCGACACTGCAATGATCCCGAGTGAGGGGAGCACCGTCCAGAGCTGGACATCCGTCAGCAGATCGAGCTGAAGAGTTCCCCTTGCCTGGCGGCTGGCGGAGTAGCTGGCGCGCGCCCTGGGGAGGGTCGTAGCGAAGTTGTCAAGAATATATGGGCTAGGGTCAAAGCCATAAATGCCGAAAGACCTCAACTGGCCCCAGAAGTTGGCCGCCGAGGCCGCCAGTTGCTCGCGGGGATAAGCACGCACCGTAGCCAGCACAAAGGGCATCTCCTGCTGGGACATCAGCTGCTGGTCGTCGTCGGAGGCGGAGGCGAAAGCTCCATCGGGACCCCAGAGAAAATCGTCGGAGTCGCCGGAAAGCTGACCAAGATGCTTGCAGATGGCCCACTGCACCTGGGGGCAGTGTTGATCGAGATATTTGCGACCGGTGCCGTCGCCGAGGATGCGGGCCATCAGGTAGGGTGGGTGTTCGCCGTTGAGCGAGGGCTTTCCATAGAGATAGCCGTGGAGGGCCAACTGCGCCCCTGCCGCAACGGCAAGCAGGGCTGCAACCTCCGCCAGAGAACGCAAGCGGTACCGGAGATGGCGGCGCTCGAAGGCTGCAAACAGGACAAGAAGGAGCCAGAGCCCGGCGGCCAGCATGAGATGCGTGGTGTGTGCGGTGATGCCCCAGACGGCGATTGGATAGAGGGAAAAGCGCTCGGCTCGGGAAAGGGTTTCCGGCGCAAAAACGAGCAGGTATATCGAAAGATAGACCAGAGGACCAAGAATGTCCGGCATGATGAAGGCGGAATACCAACTGACCCCGGTGAGCATGCTGAGCAGAAAAACGATCACCAGGTAACAACGGACGGTGCGCCGGGTGGCGACCGTCCGCACCACGAGCCAGAGGACCCAGGCCACCAGCAGCGATTGCAGCGCCACGATGGGCCAGGGCGAGATATTCCAATGGAACGGCAGAATACCCAGGCTGTAAAAGAACGACCGCATGCCGTAGTAATCCGAAAGCTGGTGCAGGAAGACGGCGCGCGCCACGATGCGGCCGTCGTCGAGGTAGGTCATCGAATCTGGATAGAGAAGCGGAAAGCCGTTGTAGAGGGCGGGCCAGGAGAGCATCAGCGCGCCGAACAGGACCGCAGCGGCGTCACCGATCGCGCCGCCTCTTCTCTTTCCCGCGTGCTCTGGCTCCGCCGCGCTGGCATCGCCCATGGCAGGTTACCCCTCCGGAAGTTTCAGTGTCGGACCGCCCATCATCGTATCATCGGGCGGCGGCCGCCGCCGCGGACCTTGTTCTTCGACCAGGGCTAGAAGAGGATTCAGGCATCCCGCTTGCCTGAGAGTCCAACCGAAGCGGCCACTGCCGTCTCCGGTGTCTCGGAAGCCAACTGAATGGCGCGCAGGATCAGTAGAGTATTCCGGTGAGATACAGCGATGACAACAAGGGCCAGCCCGGCGATGAAAAGGGCGCCTGCCACAACCGTCACCACATAGATCGAATAACCCTTGTCGATAGCTCTCAAGTTCATCATCGCGGGCACAATAATTACCTCTCCCACAAAGAGGAACGCGATTCCAAGAATCAGCGACAGTTTCGACGCCTTCCCCAGCTTCTGCCTGCGGTCGGCAATATCCAGTGATTTGCGGAGAACATTTTCATAGGCTTCCGTCATGAGGTTCACCCCTTCGTTCGGTTGCGGTTCGTAAACATTTCAGCCCATATGCGAGGCGCGACTTGACCGTGCCCGCGCTGAGTTGCAGGATGGCGGCGACCTCCTGGATGGTGAGGTCTTCAAGATAATGCAGCGCCAGAACGGCCCTGCTTGCCGGTGAAACCTGATCCAGAAGGAGATGGAGTTGCGCGACGAGGATTGCCGAGCTTTCTTCGAGACCGATGGGAAGTTCTTCCATCTCCACGTCTTCTTCGTGCCTCACCTGCCACAATCGTCGGCGGCGCAGAAAGGCGAACGCGGCGCGCGTGGCAATGCGGTAAGTCCAGGCACGAAAGAACTGCGGCTCCTCGAGCGCCCGCAGATGGCGGATGATTTCGAGGAAGACATCCTGCAGCACATCCTCCGCGCCGTCCGGGCCGACGAGGCGGCGGATGTAGTGGTAGAGGACGGCCTGAACGCCCCGCAGCAACTCTTCCAGCGCCTCGCGGTCCCCAACCTGGCAACGGAGAACCAGATGCGCTTCGTGGGTGCGGCTGTTCAAGATTGCCCTCCACTTGCTGAGAGGCGGCGGATGTCCAGAGTGTTCGAAGATTCCGCGAAGAAGGGGTTAACGGGATGATTGCGGGCGGATGCCGATCACGCTCATCATCCGCCCCGCATGCCCTTTTGAGGCGCGGTGCGAGAAAAACAGGTCGGTGTGACAGTTGGTGCAGCCGCCGGTGATTCGGATGGAGCCCGGTTTTAGCCCCGCATCGAGCAATTGACGGCGGTTGGCCTCAACCAGGTCCACGTGAATGCCGGGGCCGATGGGCGAGTGGCCGGGCGCCCGCTGGGTAAGAAAGAGCATTGGGTATTTGGTCCGGACCGCATCGACGGAGTAAACCTCGCGGAACAATTCGCGGCCATAGGCGAACTGCGATTCGAATTCGGAGAGCATCTCCTCTCCCACGGCATAGCAGCAAACGCCGATGCCGGGACCGATGGCGGCAATGAGGTCCTCCGGCCGGGACCCAAACTCAATCCGCATACGACCCACGCCAGTCTCCGCAATCCGCTTCACCGTACCACGCCATCCGGCGTGGAAGGCAGCAACCGCATGCCGTTTGCGGTCGGCGATCAGAACCGGAATACAGTCGGCGGTCTGCACGCCCAGCAGGATGCCGGGCTGGTCAGTCATCAGGCCGTCTCCTTTACAGGGGGTCTCCCGCGCCGCGCCCGCTGCAATGCAATGCACCAGCACACTGGAGTGAATCTGGCGGAGGGTCACGAGGGGGGTGTCCGCGCTGCCAGTAACCGCCTCGGCTAGCAACCTGCGGTTTGCCGCTACCAAGTTGCGGTCGTCGTCGGCCGTAAATCCAAGATTCAATTCGCCTGGCGCATCCTCTGGACAGTAGGCCCGGCTCAGTCCGCCCCTGCGGGTGCTGAAACCGTGCCAAAGCCAGTCCTGAATTCGATTTCCCTGGATTCGGTCTCCCTTCTGCCCTCCCTGCTTCGTCGCGGCAGGAAGCCGCCAAGCGGCAACCGTAAGAAATTGCACGCCGTTGGGGGCAACGTTGGGAACCGGAGGCTGCTGCGGCAACTCGTCCGGCTCGCCGCGCTGCGGCCGGTTGCGGCCGCGCAGCGAAACGGCGCCGGCCTTTCCGCGCAGGTTGCGAATCAAGCCCGCTTGCTCAAAAAGGGTGTCGATGGGAGCGAATTCCGGGTCTATAGGAGGAATTGGGGTGGAGGAAGTGGGCATCTAATAAAGATTCTAGCTGTCCGGACATTTCAGGGACTGTAAATTCCATTCGCTCGGGTGAGCGAATGGGCCTGCCTTCCGGCAGGCCCGCTCGAGAGGCTTTTGAGGTAGGGGGTCCAGGGGGGAGATTTGAGAAGAGATCCAATGAAGGATCTTCAAAAAGGAATGGATACCTTCTTTGGAGGGACTGAAATTCGAGGAAGCCTCTGCTTGTTATTAAGTCAGATGCAAACTTCGGGAAAAGGTTGCTGACCTGGGAAAAAGGTTTTGCGATTTTTTTTGAAGCGGACCAGAGTTTTACAATCAATGTGCAAGTATTTCATTTTTATGAGCAATCAGCCACGAAAAGGTCATCGATGACCTGACTGGCGCACCTGACCTTCGGGGTGTATTCTCAAAACCGTCTATGAGCACCCCATTTTCTCGCCTCCTTGCATTGGCAGCCATGACCTCCGTGGCCGCCGCCGTTTCCGCGCAACAGCCGGAAAAGCCTAAACCGGAAGATACCGAAGTATGGACGCCTGTGCCTGCGGTTGTGACACCGGGCGCAACCGAAGCTGCACCGCCCTCGGACGCGATCATCCTTTTTAACGGCAGCAACGAGGACGAGTGGGTCTCGGCCCAGGACCACACCCCAGCCCAATGGGTGGTGCATGACGGCATTCTGACCGTGTCGAAGGCGCACGGCGTGGGCAATATCGAGACCAAGCGGAAGTTCAAGGATTACCAGCTCCACGTAGAATGGCGCATCCCGGAGAACATTACCGGCAGCGGTCAGGGACGCGGAAACAGCGGAGTCTTTTTGGCCTCTACCGGGCCGGGCGACGACGGCTACGAGCTCCAGGTGCTTGATTCCTACAACAACCCAACCTATGTGAATGGGCAGGGTGGCAGCATCTACAAGCAGAGCCCGCCGCTGGTGAACCCGGGGCGCAAGCCCGGTGAGTGGCAGACCTACGACATTGTTTGGACCGCCCCGCGCTTCAACGAGGACGGCTCGCTGAAGTCACCGGCCTATGTGACGGCTTTCTTCAACGGCGTGCTGGTGCAGAATCACTTCGAATTGAAAGGGCAGACCCTGTACATCGGCAAGCCGTTCTATAAGGCCTATGACCGCGCGCCCATCAAGCTGCAGGCTCATGGCGACAAGAGCGAGCCGCTCAGCTTCAGGAATATCTGGGTGCGGGAGCTGGACTGACGCAGACCATAGATGACAGTACAAGAACCGGCTCCGCAGTCAGGCGGAGTAGGCGGCTTTTCGCGCGGATTTTTCCACGAAGTGCGTGATCAGGCCAGTGGGGAGCACACGCACCAGCAGCGATGTAAACCATCCACTGAAATAAGGAACGATCGCGCGCTGGCCACGGGCCAGGGCGGCGACCCCGATGCGCGCCACGTCCTCCGCCGATTGCGTGTCGCTGGTTTTCAAGCTCCCCGCGCGGGCCACATCGAAGAACTCGCTCTCGGTCGGCCCTGGGCACAGCGTCGTCACCTTCACCCCGAAACGGGCCACTTCCTCAGCAATTCCGAGCGCAAACATGCGGTCGAACGCCTTGGTGGCTGCGTAGGTGCTTATATAGGGCACTGGCTGGAAGCTGGCGGTTGAAGCCAGAATCATGATCCAGCCGCGCTTGCGGTCGACCATCCGCGGAACAAAGAGCCGCGTCAGGCGCACCACGGCCTCGCAGTTGACCCGCACCTGGCTCAGTTCCTGTTCGATTTCACTTTGGGCGAAGGCGCCGAACTGGCCCAGGCCCGCGTTGTTGATCAGAATGTCGACGGCAAGGCCCGCGCCTTCTGTGGCGTCATAAATCTGCTGCGGAGCGGCAGGATCGTTGAGATCGGCGACTACGATGCGGACCTCGGCTCCCTTCGCAGTCAGTTCCGCGGCCAGGGATGCAAGCCGGTCCTTGCGCCGCGCGGTGAGGATGAGATTTGCGCCGTGCAGGGCGAGTTCCCGTGCCAGCGCCGTGCCGATGCCCGCACTGGCTCCGGTGACCAGCGCCCATTTGCCTTTGAAGTCCGTAACGTCTGCCATGCATTCATCGTATCGGATGGGGAACTCAAATCGGTTAACGGCCCATTGCAGGGCCTGGCTTGGGCCCGGTCGACTGTTTGATTGAAGTGCTCGTCTTCCTCCCTGACTTGCTGTTCTTTTCGACGCGCAGCTTCCATGCCATGTGCAGCGCGGCGGTCAGGGTGTCCTCGTCAGCCGTGGCCAGGCGGATATGCGTCATGCCCATTCGTCCCCAGCCACCGGCGATGGGCAAAAAGATCTTAGGCTGCTCCAGGACAAACGCCGCCTGGTGCTCCGGGGTCAGCATCAGGTTGCCGTAGCCCTCGCCGATGGAGGCCAGGGTGGCGAAGATGCGGCCACCGACGCGAAAATCGGTTGCGCCGAAGTGCGAACCCTGTTCAGCGCCTTCGAAGCTGAGCGCGATGCGGCGAAAATCGGCTTCGGTCATTTGAGCGGCTCCTTCACGGCATTTCCGTCCGCGATGAAACCGTGCTACACCGCTGGACAAGGCTGAAACGAGGACCAGTCGATCCGCTGCTGGAACTCCTCATCCGGTGGATGGAGAGTCTTGAAGGTAAATGCAGACTGCGTTGGACCGTGCGCTTCAAGGTGCTCCAGCCGCTTCTTGGCCTCGTCGATGCCTGGGATATGGCCGGCGGGCACCCACCATAGCGTTGTGTAGACACCGGCGAACTTCTCAAACCACGCTTGGCGCTGGCGGAGCAACTCCACATGAGCTGTCTTGAAAACATAATGGTGGAGCGCTTCGACTGTCTCCCAAACCGACATGTTGAGGAGCGTCTGCTCGTTCGCGTAAGGACGCAGATAGGTGGCGTCGCCCTCGTTAGTCTGGAGCCGCCAAACGAAGCCGGGGCTTGAGTCAGCCAGGGCGTTAATCTCGGCCAGCCGGTTCACAAAACCCACCATGATAGGGTCGTCGAGTTCCCCCCGGATTCGGCCGATGTTGACCTGGGCGATGTGGTAATAGGCCATTGCGCTCTCCGCCTTTCTCTATGCCTCCCGTTGTATCGCGCGCTGCGGCAGATGGAAAGAGAAGGATCAGTGAGCCGCCAGAATCTCCGCTTCAAACTCCTCATTCAACCATTCGCTGAACGCCGAAAACTCTTCGTCGCGGCCCAGGAAGTCGCGGACCATCTGCCGTCCGGGCTTCGACCCACCTTGCTCAAGCACAGCCTTGCGATAGCGGGTGCCGGCATCGCAGCCGGTTAGGTCGGCGGGGTCGAACTGGGCAAAGAAGTCGAGCGCGATCACCTTGTCAAAGGCATAGGTGTAGTAGTTGGACGAGTAGCCGGTCAAGTGACCGAAGCTGGCATACATGCGGTTGCCTGCAAGCCAGGTCCAGGGCTGCAACGTCTTGTAGAGCCGCTCGGTGAGCGCGTCGAGGTCGAGACTGGCGGGGTCCTGATCGTGCAGATCGAGCGAGAGGGTGGTGTAGTAAAGCTGCGCGCGCACCCAGTCCGCGCGCCCAAACGCCCCGGCCAGCTTCATCTTCCTGATGGTTTCTGAGGGAAGAACTTCGCCTGTCTGATAGTGCTTCGCGAAAGCCTGCAACAGCTTCTCGTCGCGGAAAAACTCTTCCAGCATCTGCGAAGGCACTTCGATGAAGTCGCCCTCCGTGGCGAAGCCGGAAAGCCCCGCCCACTCGGTCTGACCGCCGAGAATGGCGTGCATGAGGTGGCCAAACTCGTGGAAGAACGTGACCACGTCGCTATATTGAAGCAGTCCCGGATCGTTCTCGTCTCCGGCGGGGAAGTTGCAAATCAGCGCGGCTTCGGGCAGCGCGCGGCCTCGAGAACCGGTGACAATCGGCGCGGCCGAGAACCACTTGTCCTTGCCGTCGCGCGGATGCATATCGAGGTAGAAATGGCCCACCACGCGGCCTCCGTCAAAGACGTCGAACGTGGAAACGTCAGCGTGCCATGCGGACGCGGCAGACGGGCGGAACTCAACCTTGAAGAGCTGGGCAGCGGTTTCAAGGACCCCGGCCTGCACCTGCGCGTAGGGGAAATAGGGCCGTACCGATTGCGAGTCGAAGTCGAAGGCCGAACGGCGGAACTGCTCATACCAATAGCCACGACTGGTGATGTCGATGGCTGTCAGCTCCGGCTGGCGCTCGCGGGCGAACCCGACGATCAAGGCATGCTCGCGCTTTGCGCCCTCGCGGCTGGCCTCGTCCAATTTGGCCAGAAAGGTACGGACATTTGCGGCCGAACCCATCATTTGGTCGGCTGTGGCGAGGTCGGCCCAACTGCGGAAGCCGAGGACCGTGGCAATCTCCTGGCGGGTCGCCAGCAGGTCGAGAAGGATTTTCTGGTTCGCCGGATAGGCACGCGTGTTGTAGGCCAGGAACATGCGCTCGCGCAGGGATGCGTTCGCGGCAAAGGTCATCACCGGCTGCATGTCCGGGGGATCGGTTGTAATGGTGACGCGACCTTCGTCGTTCGCCGGATGGCGCGCGAGGTAGTCGGTAGGCAACCCATCCAGTTCATCCGCCGTCGCCTCGATGGTCTTGCCGCCCTCCTGGATGTTCCGGCTGAATTCGAGCGACAGCATGGTGGCCTTTTCCTGCAGCGACTGCAGCTGGTCGCGCGTGGCCTGGTCCTTGTCAACACCAGCCAGCCGGTAGCCGAGCAGGGTGCGCTGCACAAAGTGCTGTGTGGCTGGGCTCGCGCCCGTCAAATCGATGGCCGCCAGCGCCTCGTACACCGCCCGATTCAGGCTAAGCGCACTGCCGGCCATCGCGATCCGCTGGGCTTCATTTTGTGCCTGATCGCGCACGCCCTTGTCCGGAGCTACGGAGTTGAGCACGCCCGCCTGCGCACCAGCCAGCCCCAGATGCTCAATCGCCTGGTCAAAAAGGCGTAGCGAATTCTCCGGCGTGCGCGGGCTTTCAACGGCCAGCAAGGCGGCCAACGCGGACTCGTGCGCGGCCAGCCGGGCACTAACCCAGGCGGAAAGCGCTTCGGCGGATTCAGCGCCACCCGCATCCCAGGCGTGAAGTGCTTCGGTTGCGGCAACGGGGGGCAGATTTTCAGCAGGCATGATGGGCAGACTCCTTCAAACTTCTAGGTTGCCACAGCCGGGCGGGTTCATGCTTTTATCCTGCGTTAACCAGGCAAGCACGGAACTTGTGCGGGACGGCGAGCGTAACTGAGCGCAGCCACGTCAGCATCTTTCTCCCCGGAGGATCGAGAATGGGAAATTTGGGACAAAACCTCAGGTTTGCAGCGCGGCAGCTTGGCCGCAATCGCGGTTTCGCCTTCACGGTAATCTTCACACTGGGGCTGTCAATCGGAGCAAACACCGCCATCTTTTCTATTGTGAATGCGTTGATGCTGCGAAGTTTGCCCTATCCGCATGCGGAGCGCATGGGGGCCATTTTTGCCCGCATCGAGGGCTCGGAGCCATTTGATGGACGCACCTGGATCGACGGGGAGCAGTGGGAGCTCCTGCGCGACAATGCGCCTTCACTCATCTCCGCGGTATCCGGTGGGTTGGCCTCGGGCGTAAATCTAAAGGCCGGCGAACGAGTCGAATACTTGCACGCGGGGCGGATTTCTGCCCATTACCTGGACGTGCTGGGAATTCAGCCTGCCACGGGGCGCAATTTCAGCGACGTGGAAGACAGTCCCCATGGCCCGAAAACGGCCATCCTGAGCTACAGCCTTTGGCGCAATACATTCGGCGCTGACCGCAACCTCCTGGGACAGACGATCTTTCTGAAGGGTGAGCCGCACACTGTCATCGGTATTTTGCCCGAGGGCGCAACGACTCCCATGAACGCCGATCTCTACACGGCCCTGCAACCCAGCCGCGGCGGCGAAGGCGGTGGTACCAACTTTGCCGTGATTACTCGGCTCAAGGACGGAGCCACCTGGCAGCAGGCGGACGCCGAAATCAATCGCGCCTGGGCGCCGTGGGCGGCGCGGCGAAGCCAGCGCCATCCCGGAACCCGGACCGCCTACTACTCTGTCCCGTTGCAGCAAGGCCAGGCTGCCGGATTGCGCCCCAAGGCTCTGGCTCTGCTGCTCTCGGCGGGATTCATTCTGCTGATTGCCTGTGCCAATCTTGCCGCGCTCACGCTGGTGCGTGTGGCGCGGCGCATGCCGGAATTCGCAACGCGATTGGCCCTCGGCGCTTCGCACTGGCAGATTCAAAAACAGCTCTGGATCGAGAATCTTCTGCTCGGCTGCATGGGCGGCCTGGCGGGTGTCGGCGTGGGCTTTGTGGCGTTGCGCGGATTGCTGTCTCTCTTACCAGAGAACTATCTGCCGGTGGCCAGTGTGTCTCTGGATGGCCGCGTGCTGGCGTTTACTTTGGGTGTGTCGCTTCTGACCAGCGTGCTTTTCGGCATGCTGCCAGTCCTCGCCGTCCGCAAGGTCGATTTACGTTCCTCAATGGCTAGCCGCTCAGTGGCAGGCGGGGATCGGCTTCGTCTGCGGCAGGCCCTGATCGCTTCTGAAGTTGCGCTGGCGGTGGTGTTGCTTGCCGGCAGCGGGCTGCTTATTCGCACCCTTATTCACCTGCAGACGCTTCCTCCCGGCTTCAACGCCAACGGTGTCATGACCGCCAAGGCCTCGCTCGACGATGCGCGTTATCACGACCCGATCGCGTTCAACAGGCTGCTCACGGACAGCGTCGTGGCTATGCGCCGGATCCCCGGAGTCCAGAATGCCGCGGTGGGCCTCTCGCTGCCCTATGAGCGCGCGCTGAACGATGGGGTCACGCTGCCCGATGGTCGCGTGGTGGGAGCTGATGCGCTTTATGTCACGCCCGGGTACTTTGAGACTCTCCAGATGCCGCTGCTGGCAGGCCGCACGTTCACTGACGGCGACCGCTCCAATACGCAGCGGGTCGCGGTGGTAAACCGCACTTTCGTGCAGAAGTTTTTCCCCGGCCAGGACCCGGTAGGCCGGACTATCGATAAGAACATGGTCATCGTGGGGGTCGTCTCCGATATCCAGCTCGCGTCGGGCCTGAACCCAACCGCGCCTTTGCAGACGGAGGAAACCATTTACGTTCTCGCCACGCAGGTTGACCCGAAACTTTTGGCCGTGGTGCATGCATGGTTTCAGCCGAGTTGGATCGTTCGCACAAACGGCCCTGTGGAGGGGCTGACCGCACAAATGCAGCGCGGCCTGACCAATGTCGATCCCAGCCTGCCTTTCTCGGGCTTCTACAGCATGGCCGGCCTGCAGGCAAAGACGCTGTCCACCCAGCGGATCGAGGTAGCTCTTTTGAGCGCGATGGCCGCCCTGGCCCTGCTGCTGAGCGCCGTGGGCATCTTCGCGCTGGTGGCAAACATGGTGACGCAGCGGACGCGCGAGATCGGCATTCGCATGGCGCTGGGGTCGAGTGTACGCCAGGCGATGATCCATGTGGGCTCGCCTGGAGTACGCGCTTCGGCAATTGGGCTGGTGGCGGGGCTGATCTTGTGTGCGGGCGCGCTACGGGCCATGCGCAGTGTGCTGTACGGCGTCGGCGTTTACGATGCACCGACTGTGATCGCCGTGGTGTTGACCCTGTTGGCTGTCACGCTGCTTGCGGCGACCGTGCCGACACTGCGCATTGTGAATATCGAGCCGGCAAAGACGCTGCGTGATGAGTAAACGGGCGCGGCTGGAGCGATTGCTCTCAATCTTTGTTGCATCCGTCGCGCATCCCCATTAAGATGCGTCAATCGATGCCGAAGCTCCATGAGGCTCCCAACCCGGTTCATTCCGTTCCTGCACCGTCGGTCCAGAGGCTGCGGGTGGGCAAGCTGTGCGTGGCCATCCAGGGTGGGTCTCCGGGGGAGATGCTGGAGCGCGCGGAAGCGGCTCTCGGTGACTCGAAGTTCCTTGAATTCCGGCTGGATTCGCTCACCAAACCCGCCGCCGCGCTTCCCATGCTGCGGGAGTTTCTAGCCAGGCATCGCGACGTCACCGCTATCGCCACCTGCCGGCGAAAGCCGTTTGGCGGCAACTTCGGCGGGTCGCTCACCTCCGAACTGGAGATTCTGGTGGCGGCGGCCGAGGCCGGCTGTCAGATCGTCGATCTCGAAGTGGAATCCGCCGAGGAGGCGCGCCCGTCGCAGTTGACCAAATTACGCTCCGCAGGCGCGGCGCTGCTGGTGAGCTTCCACGACTTCACGCGAACCAAGGGACTGGAGCAGGCTGCTGCGCGCATCGAGGCCTTTGCTCCGGTGTTCGTGAAAGTGGTGTCAACGGCAAGGACGCTGACCGACAACCTAGCCGTGCTGCGCCTGATCGAAGACCGCTCGCTTTCGGCGCGGATTGTGGGCATCGCGATGGGCGAGGAAGGCCTGTTGAGCCGCGTGCTGGGACCGAGAGCCGGCGCCGCTTTCACCTTCGCGGCGTCTTCCGAAGCGGGCGCAACCGCTCCCGGACAGGCGACCGCGCGGAGCCTGCATGAGCTCTATCGCATTGAGCATCTTGACCAGGCGACACGCATCTTCGGCGTGGCAGGTAACCCTATCGGCCACTCCCTTTCTCCGCTGATGCAAAATACCGCCTTCCGCCGCGAGAGCGTCAACGCCGTGCTGCTGCCGCTGAAGGTTCGCGCCCTGAACGACCTGCTGAGCGTGGTGCGCGAACTGCCACTGAGCGGCGTGGCCATAACAATGCCTCTGAAACAGGAAGTGCTGCCGCACCTGGCCAACATGGACCCGCTGACTGCCCGCATCAAGGCCTGTAACACGCTGCGCACGGGCGCCGACGGCAAGCTATACGGCTTCAATACCGATGTGGCCGGGGTGGTTCGGCCGCTGGAGAAGCGGCTGCGGATCAAAGGCGCCCGGGTTGCCGTGCTGGGCGCGGGTGGGGCGGCGCGGGCGGCCGTGTTTGGGCTCGTCGACCAGGGCGCGGATGTGTTTGTCGTCAACCGCACGCATGAAAATGCAGTCGCGCTGGCCAAAGAAGCGAAGGCCAAGGCCCTGAAGCATGAGCAGTTCGCGAAGCAGCACTTTGATGTACTGCTTAACTCCACCCCCTGCGGCATGGCGGGGAACAAACAGTCGCTGCCGATTGCGGAGAACGAACTGAACGCCGGCCTGGTCTTCGACATAGTTTACAACCCGCTGGAAACGCCACTGCTGAAGCTGGCCCGGACGCGCGGGATTCCAGTGGTGACCGGCTTGGAGATGTTTGTGCAGCAGGGGGCGCGGCAATTTGAAATCTGGACCGGCAAACCGGCCCCCGAGGCGGAGATGCTGCGGGTGGTGGAACTGGAGCTGCGTCGGCGTGGGTAAGCTGGCGAAGCAGCCGGGCGTCTTCCTGACCGCGGAGTGGCGTAACCTGCTGATGCTGAATTATGTGGTTGACCCCTCTCTGCTTAAGCGCTTCGTCCCTGCGGGGACCGAACTTGATGAATTCGAAGGCAAGACCTACGTGAGTCTGGTCGGCTTCGAGTTTAATCGCACGCGGGTATGTGGACTCCCGATGCCGTTTCATCAGGCATTCGAAGAGGTAAACCTTCGATTTTATGTGAAGCGGTCATTGAAGCGGGGCGTGGTGTTCATCCGCGAACTCGTGCCCAAATTTGCCGTAGCGGCCATCGCGCGATTTGCCTTCAATGAGAACTATTCAAGCGTGCCCATGTCGCATCTGATCGAAACAAGTGCGGATGGCGCCGTGGCGGAAGCGGAATATGCGTGGAACTGGGGGAAAGAGCAGTTCGCCATGCGGGTCGAAACGGAAGGCGCGAGCTTTCTTCCGCCCGATGGTTCCGCTAGCCAATTCATCACCGAGCACTATTGGGGCTACGCAGCACAACCGGATGGCGGATGCCTCGAATACGAAGTTCAGCATCCGCGATGGAATGTGTGGAAGGCGAAGGCAGCCAGCTTTACCGGAAACGCGGTCCATCTATACGGCGACAAGCTTGCGCAGATCCTCATGCATGATCCAGATTCCGCTTTCCTGGCAGATGGGTCGCCTGTGACGGTATACGAGGGGAGGCGAATTTAGCCCTCGGGAGTACATCGATTAGCCGTTGGAGGCATCTATTTCTGCAATTAGGATCGAGGGATCTTGTAGTTTCCCCGCTCCAGGCTTGCCCAAAGGCTGTGTTCAACAAGCGTGAAACACACTTCCTCAACCCTCAACGATATCGAAAGGAACCATTCTTTCGCCGGCAACCAGCTTCCTTGAAGGGACTGGAGCAGAAAAGCTGCGTCGGTTTGGGCTTGTAATGGCGAGTGAAACGAAGCGCCCCGGGGTGCCCGTCGCGCGGGATTACCGCATCGTCGACACGTCGAATCCCGACGCCGCAACTTCTGGACACCGTGAGACAAGTGAAGAAGAAGCTTGGAACGAAAGCATGGGCACCACGTATCTTCTGGGCAAGGACGGGCTGACCATGATTCGGCGCCCCGCCATGGAGGACACCGAGCGGCTACAAAGCAGCTCCGCGAATTAGGGCTTTGAACTGAACTCAGGCGAAAGCCTCAACGGGCCTTTTTCTTCCCCGTCTTGGCCGGTTTGGGCTTCTCGCCCTCTACATGCCCTATTTGAATGGGCGCCATGTCCGGCCCAATGCGCTTCACCAGCGTATCGAGCATCTCGTAGTTGATGGTGCGCGGAGCAACGGGGCGGGTGATGCCCGTCGCCGGATCGGTGCTCACATTCGGGCCGCTGGCCAGTTGGAAACTGAACGCCGGCACGCTGGCATCTTTAACGGTCTGCGTGAAAATCTTCACGGGCAGGTAGCCCTGGATCGGGTGCAGCCGGAAGGCCGTCTCGTAGCGGTGGTGCTTCAAACTCCATGTGAAGACGCGAACTTGGTTGAAATCAAAGGGCAGGCCGGACTCGTTGGGGCTAAGAACGGTGACGAACTCGGGAACCTGATGGTCAGGCGTGATGGCCTCGCTGTCGTGGACCTTGGTGAGCATATACGCACCCACGATTCTCTGGCCTTCAGCATATTGCGCAATCTCGTCCGGCACATCCACATCTACTTTGCCGGCAAGCAGCCAACCGGTGTGACCCTCGCCGTCGCGAATCAGCCACCAGTCTTCCATGGGGATGGGGGGAGCGGCCGGCGCCTCGGACGCGCTTTCCTGCTTGGCTGCGGTCTTTGAAGCGGATGGAGCCTTTCCGCCAGTCGGGCTCTGAGGTGCCTGCGGAGGTTTTGCTTCCACAGGCTTTGGCCGCACCGGCCCCGGAGTTCCCGCCTTGGGAACCGAGGCACGAACGAGAAGCTGCACCTTCGCATTGCCGGGAAGCAGATAAAAGCGTTGCGTATCCCGGCCGGGAAGTAAATGCAGATAGACGTCGTCGCGAAGAACGCCGGTGGCCACGACCGGGTCCTGCTTGTGCGCATCCGCAACCTGGGTAAACGCCTTATAGCCATGGGCGTCGATCACGGCGCGCTCTTCAATCCAGCCGATCTCGTTCTTCTGCGTCTTGACCTTCAGAAACCGGCGTCCGCGTTCCAGCACTTCGAGAGGCTGTCCGTTCACCACCTCGGCCACGCGATTGGAAACGGCGGCCACTCGGTCATGCAGGTACATCTGGCGCGCAGACACATAGACCGTCTCGTTCTGCTGCTTATGGAACCGGGTACACCCGCATGCGAATGCAACCACCCAAAGCATGAGCAAACACGGAACAGAGGCTCCGAAGCGTCGGAGCGATGGGACGAGAGGGATGGGAGATTGCGTGAGCACAGCCAGTGGCGGTCCTCTTGAGGATACCACCGTGCAGTTGTCAGTTGTCAGTTATCAGTGGCCTGCCCGGCAAGGACAGCTTGTTCATCGCAGGTCGTGTGCGGTCGGCGGGGAGCGGATTATTCCTGTCCGAAGCTACTTGACCACTGACCGCTGGCCACTGATTGCTGTTTCTAGGGCAACACCGCGATGCCGATCAGTAGGAGGAAAGCAGCCGCATGGACCACGCTGCGGCACTGCATGCGACCGCGCAGGGAACTGCTTATCACCGACGACTGAGAACTGATCACTCGTTCTATTGTGGCACCGCGACAATGGCAATCGGGCTGGAAACGATCGAGCTGGTAACTGGGGAAGCCAGTTGGCCGCTAGCGTCGCTGAATGTGTAGGCATCGATGGTGGGCCCGCTGCTGCTCACCCCCAGCACGTAGTTGCCGGTGCTGTCCTCAGCCAGCCCGCTGGGGGAAGTTCCAGTGGCAGTTGTGCTGCTAAGAGCCGTGAGCGCGGTGGGGGTGACAGAATAGCCAGTGATCACGCCAGCAGATCCGGATTGCCAACTAGCCGCAAACACATAAGCCCCGGTGGAGTCGGGCAGAATGGCGTGAGGCCCCGTTCCGGCGGGCGCGTACGGCGTCGTGGTTAAGGGGGTCAGAGAGTTAGCGCTGATCGTATAGACGCGCAAAGCGCCGGTGTTGAAGTTGGTCGTGGAACTCGGGAAGGCCGCAGTTTCGCCAACATACAGGAGTCGATTTTGGGGGTCGATAGCGACCGCGATCGCAGAGCCGGCACTTCCATAGGGCGTGAGGAGGTTGCTGTAGGGGCTTCCAACCGGGGAGCTGTTTCCCGCGGCGAATGGAAATGCTTCTGTGCCCTTCGAGCCGAGCGCCACGGCAATCAGCGCCCCGTTCGGAGAGATAGCGATGCCGCCCGGCTCAACCGAGGCGCTTGCCAGCTGGGGCGATTGTATTGAGCGGCTTGTGTCTTCTGTGCCCGAGGAAGTAATGGGATAAGCATTGAGAGTTCCCGCACCCGAGGCATCCACCAGCCACTTGCCCGAAGGATCCACCTGGATAGCCTCCGCCAGTGGGTCGTCAAAAACCGGCGTGCTCCCCTGCCCCAGGGCACCTGTGCTTGAGTTGATGGTATAGAGGGTGATGCCGTTAGCCGAGGCAACATAAAGAAAGTTTCCACTGGGACTCATTGCCATTGCGGAGCCGCCAGACAGAGTGTATGTGCTGTTGGCTAAGGTGTTCAGTGTGCCAGCGCTGATGGAATAGCCGGAAATTGAGGTGCTGTTGAGGATATAGAAGAAGCCGCTAGTACCACTCGCGCTGGAGGTGCAAGTGCCCGATCCCACCGCAACGCACACTGGAGTTGTTGCCGTTGTACCATCTGTCGTTGTGCCAGTGACGGTAACGGTGTACGCGCCGGCGGTAGTCGTTGCGGTGGTGGTTGCGGTGAGAGTGGATGTACCCGCTGTCGAGCTGCTAATTGAAACCGAAGTCGGAGAAAGACTGCATGTTGCGGGACTTACATCGCTCGTAATGCTGTCTGTCACTGCGCATGTCAGTGTGACTGTCCCGGTCCATGAGTTTTCTGGCGTCACGGTAATAGCTGAAGTACCACTTGCCCCGGCGGTCACTGCAATATTGCCGCCGTTGGTCAGGGTGATTTCAGTGCTACCGGTCGGCGCGGCCCAGAAATTCTTGCACCCGGAAAGGGAACCAACCGCCAGGACACTGATTCCCAGAACGCACGCGTAAGAAAAGCCCATCCGGAGCGGAGCCGCTGATTTGCGCAGCCGTGCCTCGAGTCCAAAAATCATTGCCGCTCCTTTGTGATCATGCTTCTCTTGAAATCCAGCTTCAAGGGTAGCGCTTTCATCCCGGTTGTGTCTGCTCACCATCTCCGACGGGCAGGGACCCGCTTCAGCCCAAATTAAGAGACGCGCGGCAGCAAAAATCGCTCGATGAGTACGTCAGAGCGCTGGGCAATCGGAAAAAGGCGCAGCAATCCGATACCGGGACGCTGCGCCTCAAACAGTCCTTTAGGGACGGCAGCAAGGGTGATTGCCGCCCGCCGGTTTCAGCTACATTCCCAGCTGAGTATTCTGCGCAACCACCGAGAGCGCAATCTCGCTTCCCCGCTTCACCTTCACGTCATGTTTGGTGGTAGAAACCAGCACACCTGAATTGCTGCTGGCAGTTTTGCTGTGCAGGTCAACGCCCGGAAGTGCGCCGATTTCATCTATGCTGTCCGGATGCTGAGGCAGACTGCTACTGGTGACCTCGTCACCCGGCTTGATCGGACGGTTGGAAATATCCTCGCTTTCTGGCGGGAAAATTCCTATGATCGTCGCCTTGATCGGAACGACTTTGCCGTCCTTGATCTCCGCCTTGGTAAAACGCAGCGCGAGTTTCGACGATCCTGTCAATTGCATATCATCGGTTGAAACCACACCCTCAATCGTGGTTCCGGCCGGCAACAGGGTTCCATTCGCCAGCTTCACCTTGTTACTTACAATCACGCGAACCGGATCGCCCACCTTGGTCTTGCCCGCATCCAGGGTGTTGGCCAAAGCAGCGTATGCTGGCACCATCTGTGCGCTCTGGTTCTGTGCCGATTGCGCCTTTGCATTGCCCGGTGCGAGGACAGCGCTCGAAAAGAGTAACGCCATCGATAACATCGCCGACGAAGAGGTAACTGGGATTCCATGTCTCATGAGTGATTCTCCTTTTAGCTGAAATAGCGTTCAAGAGTGTTGTCGCCGGCCGCATCTTCATAGGGTCAGGCGAGAACTTGCCACTCATGAGTATTAGGACGGTCAAGCAAAGGGGGTAGTTGCACAGCGAGATTAAGTCAAATATTCAAAAGGGGTTACCATCCTGTCTAAGCGGGCCTTAAAGCACCGGAGTTGTGCGATTGCTATTTCTCGCGGAGGGACTCGCTGTTGCGCGCCTGCCACACCAGTGTCGCCCCAACAAGGTCCTCAATGGCCATGCCGACGGACTTGAAGAGGATGCGGCGTCCGCCGGGCGCATCAAGTTGCCCGGAGAGCACTTCCCCAATCTCAGCCTGCACCTTGGCGCCGGAGAGCCGGACATCGCCTGATTCACGCTCAGCACAGGATCGGGATTCGGCCACAATAAAGCTCGACCGCATCACCTCGTCGTCCAGTTCGCGTAGGCTGG